>Ga0307374_10000421_pt1 | contig 82350 bp, 87 predicted proteins | sample OX3MG_FD_202532 | JGI IMG/M metagenome (GOLD analysis project Ga0307374, IMG submission 202532) | Soil microbial communities from Risofladan, Vaasa, Finland - OX-3 | ecosystem: Environmental > Terrestrial > Soil > Coastal area > Acid sulfate soil | place: Finland: Risofladan, Vaasa | collected... | reverse complement strand
CGTGTTCAAGAACCGGCGCGGCATGGCGCCGGGCGTGCTCTACGAGTCGGACGGCAAGCGCATCTTCGTCCTGCCCGGCGTCCCGCTCGAGATGAAAGGCATCTTCACCGAGGAGATCGAGCCCGAGTTCCTGGCGGGTGGGTCGGTGGCGACGGTGCGCGAGCTGCGCTTCACATTCGCGGTCGAGGCTCGCTTCTACCCGTTGATGACGGAGCTCGAGTCTTCGTTTCCGGACGTGTCTGTCGGCTCCTATCCGAATTTCGAGACCAAGGAGCTCGTCATCCGCTGCCTGGGCGCCGACCCCAGGCGCGTCGAAGAGGTGGTCGAGGTCGTCCGCCGGCGCTCTGCGGAGCTCGGCATGACGGGCGAACGCCGCTGAGCTAGCTGTTCACGAGCTCTCTTTCCAGGAGCCAAACCTCGAACAGCTGGGCGGTCAGGTCCCCGCCTCACTGTTACGACGAACCGGCGATCGTGGTAATCGACCGACCCTACGAGCCGGTGAACTCGGGCTCCTGGCGATTGAGAAAGCTCATGATCCCGATTGCCGCGTCAGTGGTGAGCGAGACGCGCGCGAAGTTCTCGGACTCGATCGCGAGCGCCTGCTCCAGCGGCAGGTCGTAGCCCCGCATCACCGCGTCCTTGATCATCGCGATGGCGAACGTGGCCGCCTTCGCCAGCTTGGCGGCCAGCGCGCCGACCGCGCCTTCGAGCTCGTCGGGCCCTGCCGCGATGTCGACCCAACCGACGGCTTCCGCCTCCTTGGCCGACAGCCGAGTCGACTCGATCAGGAACCGCACCGCCCGCGCCTTTCCGATCAACCGCGGCAGCCTCTGGGTCCCGCCGGCGCCGGGGATGATGCCAAGCGACGACTCGGTCTGGCCGATCTTCGAGCGGCCGTCCTCGACCATGACCCTGTAGTCGCAGCACAGCGCCAGCTCGCTGCCCCCTCCGAGCGCGTGGCCGTTGATGGCCGCGATGACCGGCTTGGGGCAGGCCCCGATGGAGGAGAAATGTCCGTTCATGCGCTTCATGAACCCGGCGATCTGGTCGGCCGCGTCCGGCGCGCTGCGATCGATGGCGGCCATGGCCGTGAGGTCGGCTCCCACACTGAAGTACTTCTCGTATTCAGAAGCCAGGACGATCACCCGCACGTCCGGGTCTTTACCGAGCGCTCCGAACTCGGAGGCGAGCTCCGCCATCAGGTCCTCGGCGATCGAGTTGTTGCCCTTGCGGTGCATCACGACGCGGGCGATCGCGCCGTCTCGTTTGACGTCGACGCACTCGCCCATCAGGCGGTGAACAGGGGTATGCCGCCGGCGACCTCGATCACCGCGCCGGTGATGTAGCCCGCCTCGTCGGAGCACAGGAAAGCGATCGTGTTGGCGATGTCGTCGGGCTGGCCGAACCGCTTGAAGACCGTGCGCGCCCGGAAGCGCTCGTAGAGCGGGTTCGTTTCGGCCGCGGCCTTGCCGGCCTCGGATTCGATGATGCCCGGCGCGATGGCGTTGGCCGTGATGTTGTGGCGGCCGCCCTCGAGGGCCGCCGTCTTGGCGAGACCGATCAGCGCCGCCTTGGTCGAGGAGTAGCTCGCCTGCCCGAAGCCGCCGAGCGTCCCCGCGATAGAAGACATGAAGATCAGCCGGCCGAACTTGTTCTCGACCATGTACGGCCAGACCTCTTTGGTGCAGTTGAACGCGCCGGTGAGGTTCACCCGCACGTCGCGGTCCCACAGCTCGTAGGACTGGTTGGGGATCTGCGCGGCGTGGTCGAGCGTCGCCGCGTTGTTGACCAGGATGTCGATCTTCCCGAACTCCTGGCGAACTTTCTTGAACACGTCGCGGACCTGCTCGCGGTTGGTGACGTCCATCTTGATGGCCAGCGATCTGCGGCCCATCTTGCGGATCTCTTCGGCGGTCTGGTTGGAGTGCACCCAGCCCTGCGACACCGCCACCTGCGCGAGCATGCTGCCCTGCGCCTCGGCGGTCTTCTGCAGGTCCGGATCGTCCTCCACCAGGACGTCGGTGATCACCACGTCCGCGCCCTGGCGCGCCAAGGTGAGGGCGTCCTGGCGACCGAGGCCGCGCGAGGCGCCCGTGATGATTGCAACCCTTCCTTTCAGATCAAACATGTCAACCCCTCAATCTCATGGTGCCACGCGAGCCGGTGATGGCCCGCGAAATCACTAGTCTCTGGATCTCGGCGGTGCCTTCCCAGATCTGGTAGATCTTGGCGTCCCGAAACCACTTCTCGACCGGGTACTCCTTGATGTAGCCGTAGCCCCCAAGGACCTGGATGGCGTCCGTCGTGACCTCCATCGCAACGTCGGCGGCGAAGACTTTGGCCATCGACCCCTCGGCCCTTTCGAAGGGTTTGCCTTGCGTCGCCATCCATCCGGCGCGCCAGGTGAGCAGGCGAGCGGCGTCGATTTTCACCGCCATGTCCGCAAGCTTGAAGCCGACCCCCTCGTGCTGCCACAAGGGTTTGCCGAACTGCTTGCGATCCTGTGCATAGTCGAGCGCGAACTCGTACGCCGCGCGGGCGATGCCCAGCGCGCCCGCGGCCACGCCCGGCCTCGTCGCCTCGAGCGTCATCAGCGCCCCCATCGCTCCAGGCCCTGCGTTGTCCGCATCTGGTTCGCCCCCCAGCCGGTGGTCCAACGGAACGTGGCAGTCCTCGAGGATGACCTGCGCCGTGTGGCTCGCGCGGACGCCAAGCTTTTGCTCCTTGCGGCCCATGCGAAGGCCGGGCGTGTCCCTGGGCACCAGGAACGACGCGATCCCCGCCGGACCCTTCGAAGGGTCCGTGTTGGCGTAGATGACGTGGTAGTCGGCGATGCCGCCGTTGGTGCAGAACTGCTTGGTGCCGTTGAGCACGTAGCCGTCGCTCACGCGCGTCGCGCGCGTCTTCATCGAAAGCGCGTCGGAGCCGGAGTCTGGTTCGGTGAGACCAAGCCCGCCCAGCACGAGCTTGTCGGGGTTGGTGAACTCCGGCAGCCAGCGCTTCTTCTGCTCTTCGGTCCCGCTGGCGCGGATGCCCGCCATGGCGAGCGCCATCGACTGGATGCAAACCGCGATGCCTGCGCAGCCCCAGCTCAGCTCCTCGTTCAGGATGAGCTCGGTCAGGAAATCCAGGCCCTGGCCGCCGTACTCCTCCGGGATGAATGCCGCCGGGCTGAGACCCAATCGATGCGCCTTCTTGACGACCTCGTATGGGAACTCCTCCGTCTCATCGAAGTGCGCAGCGACCGGCCTGATCTCCTTCTCCGCGAACTCGTGCGCCAGGTCGCGGATCGCCTCCTGTTCCTGCGACAGCGAGAAATCGAGGGGCATCTAAGCGAACTCCGCGCTCGATTTTGTCAACACTGCCTCTCCTCTCTGGTTGGTGGCGCTCAACACGAGGCGACCCGGCGCCGTTGTCTCGGCCGCGAATGTCACCGTGTCGCCGGGCTCGACCATGCCGGCGAAACGGCAGTACAGGCGGCGCAAGCGCTCCGGTCCCCCCGCCGCGTCTGCCGCGACCGTCGCCATCAGGCCCATCTGCAGCATGCCGTGAGCGATGACCCCGGGCAGTCCGACCGACTTCGCGAACTCGCCGTCCAGGTGGATCGGGTTGCGATCGCCGGAGGCCTCAGCGTACGACGTGATCTGGTCGGTCGTGAAAGTGACCCTCTTCTCGGTCATGAGCGGATCACGAACAGCGCGCGCGAGCGGCACACCGGCGAGCCGTCCGCGCCGGCCGTCTCGGTCTCGAAGGTCAGGAAGCGCATCCCGCGCCGGCTCGTGTCGGACACGACCCGGCCCCGCGAGGTGACCGTCTCGCCCACCCGGGGATGGCGCTCCCAGGCGAACTCCTGGTCGGCGTGCAGGAGCTTGGCGAAATCGACCGCCGCCTCCTCGTCGCCAAAGAGCTGGGGAGCCGTGGCGCCAAGCGAGTAGACGGCGGCGAAAGTCGGCGGCACCCCGTCGGCCGCGTCGGCTCCGATCGCGCGCGCGAAGGCGGCGACACGCTCTCCATCGATCTCGAAGGCGACGGGCGGGTACGTCCGCCCCGCGACCCCTGTGGCACCGGCCTCTGACACTGGCTTCAGGTTAGAGACTCGGGGTGCCTGTTGGGTCGGAAGCGGGCGAACACTCGACGGAGCATCAGCGGGCGCAGGGAGGCCCACGCCTCCATCACCGAGGCACGCGTCGTCGATGCTTCTTCGGGCGGGGCGTAGGCGGCGACCACGAATCCCGTCGCGAGGGCGCCGACCGGTTCGGCGGCCTCCGGGAAAGTTCGCTGCAACCGCCGGCCGAGCTCCAGGGGAGTCTCACCCGGCCGGCGTTCAGCCCCGGCCAGGCTCGCCAGGGACAGGGTGCGTCTCCAGACCGCCATTACCGTGCGCGGGCGCAGGTATCGCGTGAGCGCGGCGAGCAGGAGGAGCACCAAGGCGAGCAGGACCGCGACCACCTTGGTCAGGGTGCTCGCGTCGGGGATGTGAAGCGCGAAGCTCGCGCCACCCCCGGGCAGAGAGCCGGCGTTCTGGTTGCCTCCCTGGCGTCCAGGGCCGACCAGGCCGACACCGCCTCCGGCACCTCCTCCGACCGAGATGTCGCATCCGTTGTCCCGCACGCACAGGTTCTCGCCGCTGGTGCCGCGCGCGATCTGCGTGTAGCCGCCCGAAGCGGGGGTAGGTTCGAACGGGATCCAACCGTAAGTCGGGAAGTAGGACTCGACCCAGGTGTGGGCGTCCTCGCCGCGGACGACGTAGCTCTGCGAGGCCTGGTCGAACTGTCCCGGCCCGAAACCGTTGACCAGCCGGGTCGGTATGCCGAGGGAGCGCAGCATGTCACCCATGGCCGAGGCAAAGAACTCGCAGTAGCCCTGCTTCGAGCCGAACAGGAAGTAGTCGATCGGGTCGCGTCCGGCCGGCGTGCGGGGCGGAGTCAGCGTGTAGGTGAAGTTGTCGCGCAGGTAGGCCTCGATAGCGGTCGCCCGGTCATACGGGGTCACCGCGCCGGCCTGATCGACGATCGACTGAGCCAGGGCGTGGACCCGGGCCAGCACGGCCGGGCTGCGATAGGTCGACGCGGGAAGGGTCGCGAACTGCTCCACCCAGTCCGGGTAAGAGGTACCCGCCGCCTTGAGCTGCGCCTCGGTCGCCGTGGAGTACTGGATCGCGACCTTGTAGGCCCCGCTCGACGTCGGCGGCGACAGCGTGGAGAGCCGGTCGATCGACAAGAGCTGGCCGGACGTGTCGACCCGGAGAGGGACCTGGGACGCCGAGGACTCGCGGTCGACCCACAGCAGCTCGTCCGGATAGAACAGGATGTTCGCGTTGCCGATCGGCGGGCCCAGCATCTGGATGTCGAAGCCTGCCTCCGCGAGCGCCTGGTAATCCTCGCCAAAGACCGGGACCTGGTTCTTGTGGACCGTAACGTTGAGGCCACCGAGCCCCGCGTAGCGCCACTCGCCCGCCTGCGTCACCGTCTCGTCGACCCCGCGAAAGTATCTCGGGCCTGCATACGTGCCCACGACCTTGTACGTGAAGACGATGTCACGGGTACGGAGCAGCGCGCCGTCGAGGGGGACGTCCGTCGAAAAGCCCGTCGTCCCGGTGATGCCGGAACCGTTGCCGGTGACGATGCCCGGGTGACTCAGGCGTTCCTGGAGCACGGCCCAGTTGGTGAACAGGCTGGATTCCGCATCGACCGTGCGGTCGACGGTGGAGAGTGGTGGCAGCATGATCCCGAGGACGATGAGCGCGGCCATCGCGACCAGCCCGCTCTCCCAGAAATCCCACCGAGCGTCGCCCGTGAGCTTCACGTGCGCGCGGTCGGCACTGACGACGGAGCCCGAGTAGTTGCTCCAGAGCAGCAGCGCCAGCGTCAGCACCAGCACCGAGAGGGTGTAGCCGTTCTGGTCGCCGGGCACGATGTCGTTGAGCAGGTTGGTGGCGAAAGCCGCCGCGCCGGGGATCAACCCGAGCATCGGCTTGCGCCAACGAAGGACACACCAGGTGAGCCACGCACCGGTCACCCACATCAGCGCGCAGATCAAGAACAGATAGAAGGACGGGTCCGTGCTCGCCGAGCCGTCGACGACTCGCGACCACCAGACCGCCAGCGGGTGGAGCGAAAGCCCGGCCGGCCCGACGATGCTGCCGTCGAGAGGATGGGCCTGGTGGATCGCAGCGGACGCGCCGTTCCACGCGACGATCGGGGCGAGGACCAGGCCGGCCCCAAGACCGGCCGGCCACGGGATGGGTAGCAGGGCCAGCACGCCGACCAAAACGGCCCCGGCAAGCGCGATCGGGGTGATCACGTCGATCCCGCCGACCCAGCCGGCGGCGGCCGTCGATCGGGCGATGGCGAGGGTCAGCAGCAGCGAGAGGATCGCCGACCAGAGCAAACCGCCTCGCAGCGAATCGCGGGCCCGGTCCATGACCAGCTCGCCGCCCAGCTGAATCCGCGTCCTAGGCGATGCGGATTGCATCTTTCGTCCTCATGAGTCGCGCGAAATCGTCGCCCTGGCGCACGACGTACAGGTCGACGTCCTGGCCGAGGTCGAAGCTCGGGTTCTGGTCCGGGCCGCCGAAGCTCGCCACGTCGAGGTAGAACACGATCATCGTCGAGCGCCGTCCGCGAACCGCCTGTAGCAAGCGTACCCACGCAGGGTCGGCGCTGGGCGTGATGACGGCGATCGCGCGGCGCGGCAGCCGTCGGATCTTGTCCCAGGCGAGGGTCTGGGTCAGAGGCGTCCGGCCGTCGGCCTGGGCGACCGCCAGGTAGTCGAGGATGAGACGGTCCTGGCGGACCGCGCGGTGAGGCTCGAGGACGGTGCCCTTGGCATCGTTGGCGATCAACCCAACCTGCCGGCCACGAGCGTGGATCTGGGACGCCATCGACGCGGCGAGGCTGACCGCGTATTCGACCGTGGACTCCTCGCCTTCACCGTGGTGGACGTTGCGGTCCAGGTCGAGCAGGATCCAGAGATCGGTGGTGAGCGGTTGCTCGAAGGTCTTCGACATCAGCCTCTGGTGTCGCGCCGACAAGGCCCAGTGGATGCGCCCGAAGCTGTCGCCGGTCGTGTAGTCGCGCACGCCGCCGGTTTCCGGCGGGTAGTCGGCCCACGCGCCCAGGCTCTGGGAGCTGCCCACCTGCTGCGCGCTCGGCGTCAGAAGGTCGGGGATGGGCCGGACGCGCGGGTACACGAGCACCGAGGTCTTCTGGCTGAGCTTCCAATCGCGCTCGAACAGGCCGAACGGCTCGCGCACCCGCAGCGAGGTGGGCCCGAATGCCATCCATCCACGCCTCCGGTACACGCCGCGCGCCTTCCACTTGACCGTCTCGTTCCCGATCGAGACGACTCGCCCGGGCTGATAGTCGGGAATCAGGCTGAGGTCTCTCACCTCGACCCACGGTGCGGGGACCCAGCCCTTGCGCCGCACCTCGAAGACCTCTTCGAACGTCTCACCCACGGTCGGGGTGCCCGGATCTAGTCGCCGGGTCACGCTCATCCCACGGATCGCCAGCCGAGGCCACGCCCACGCCACCAGGAAGAGCAGGCAAAGCGCGTACGCGAACGCGTAGGCGGGGCGGACCGCGGTCAGGTACGTGAAGAAGAGGAGCAGACCCAGGGCGCCGGCCAGAGCAACCTTGCTCATGTTGGTCCCCGGCCGCTGCTATCCGTCGTACGCCATCTGGGGCACGTGCTCGCGCTCGAGCAGGCCGCTGATCAGCTTGCCCGCGCTCTGCCCCTGCATCTCGGCGTTGGGGCGAAGGATGATGCGGTGCGCGAGCACGGGCTCGGCCAGGGTTTTGATGTCGTCGGGCAGCACGTAGCTGCGGCCCAGCACCGCGGCCAGTGCCTGGCTCGCGTGGAAAAGGTTCAGAGTGCCGCGCGTGCTCGCCCCCAGGGCTACCTCGGGATTGCCGCGCGTGCGGCCGACCAGCCGGGCGATGTAGTCGCGAAGCTCGGGCTTGACGAACACCTCGCGGACCGCCAGCTGCGCAGCTTTGAGCTCGTTGGGCGATACCACCGGCTGGAGCTCCAGCATCGGCGACTCGACCTTGTGCTGCTTCAGGAGGTTGGCTTCCTCCTTTTCCGACAGATAGCCGAGCCTGACCTTCATCAAGAAGCGGTCGAGCTGCGCCTCGGGCAGCGGAAACGTGCCCGAGTACTCGACCGGGTTCTGCGTCGCCATCACCATGAAGGGCTTCGGCAGCGGGTGCGTCTCACCGTCGATGGTGACCTGCCGTTCCTCCATCGCCTCGAGCAGCGCCGCCTGTGTCTTCGGGCTGGCGCGGTTGATCTCGTCGGCGAGCAGGATCTGCGCGAAGACCGGGCCTGGCCGGAACTCGAAGTCGTTGAGCTTCTGGTTGAAAGCGCGTACGCCCGTCACGTCCGAAGGCAGGAGGTCGGGTGTGAACTGGATGCGGCGGAAGGAGCAGTCCAGGGATCGCGCGAGGGACTTGGCCAGCATCGTCTTGCCGACGCCCGGGACGTCTTCTATCAGCAGGTGGCCCTCGCACAGCAGCGTGACCAGGCACAGCCGGATCTCGTCTTCCTTGTTCACGATCGCCCGGCTCACGTTCGCCGTGAAGGCGTCGGAAACCCGGGTTACGGCGTCGACTGCCCCCACGGCAGCGATTATAGGTTCGCCTTGAGGGGCGTCCATCTCAGTTGAATACGCGTGAGGGTTGCATTTGGTTCCGCTTATTCGTTACTTCGCGGCTCCGGGAGGCGTATCCATGATTGACATGAGGCCGGCCCTGGCGCTGCTCGTCCTGATCTGCGCATCCTGCGGCGCGATCACCCCTGCGCCCGTCGCAGGCAGCCCACTGACCACGAGTCAGCTCAAGTTCAAGGTGATCGACGCCGCCGGCAAGCCCGCTTACTGCGACCCCGACGTCTACCCCATCGCCCGCGAGGGGAGCGAGCAGGCGAACGCGATCACGCAGTACCCCGCGATCAAGGCCGACGCCCCGACTTACGCAGCGATCGTGGCCCACGAAGGAATGCCGGCGGGAGACCTCACGGACGCGCAGAAGCTGACGCTCTATCGGGCCTGGAAGCTGCTCCGGGCGCTGACGCTGACTCCGGACGGCGGGAACTACTCGTTCCGGTACGTTGCCCAGCCGGCCGGCGGGGGTTCCGCCTACCAGACGGTCGAAGGGACCGTGCGGGTCGACGGCCTGGTCACCGTCGCCTCGCGAACTACGGGGCGTCCGCCGATGTGCCCGATCTGCCTCGCCGCCTCCACGGCGATCGCGACGCCCAACGGCCCGGTTCGCGTGACCGACGTGAAAACGGGCATGGTGGTCTGGACCGAGACCGCGGCGGGCGTGCGCGTCGCCGCTCCGGTGGTCGAGATCGGCAGCATGGCGGTGCCGCCCGGCCATCTCATGGTCCACCTCAATCTGGCCGATGGGCGCGAGCTGCTGGTGTCGCCCGGTCATCCGACGGCCGACGGGCGCAAGGCCGGGGAGCTCCAGGCGGGTGACGCGCTGGACGGCTCGACGATCACGCTCTGGGAGCTCGTGCCGTACACGGCGGACAGGACGTACGACATCCTGCCCGCCGGTTCGACTGGTCACTACTGGGCGAACGGGATCCTGATGGGAAGCACCCTCGCGCGATAGCGCGATGCTCGGTAGGCGGTTACTCCCTACGAGACCTCCTCTTCCTCCACCAGACGCAGGTGACCGCTGACGTCCAGGCCGAGGTGGCGGGCAAAGAAGCCCGCGACCCGCTCGACGTATAGCGGCCGGTCGGCGAAATAGGCCCCCGTATGAGGTGCGCCCTGCACGATCCAGATCTCGCGCGGGCCGCGGTACGCGTCGTAAAGGCGGCGGCTGTGGTTGACGGAGGTGATCGCGTCCGCTCCACCGTGGATGAAGAAGAGCGGCCGCGGCTCGAGCGAGCTGAGCACGTCCATGGGGCGGCAGTCCGAGATGCGGCAGCGGGTCCGCATCCAGAGCATCACGCCCGCGAGCCAGACGAACGGCGCGCCCGGCAGCTTGCTGGCGTTGCGGACGTTCTCGAGCAGGAGGCGCCGCAGGTCGCTGAAGGGGCTGTCCAGGACGAGCGCCTGCACGCCCGGCTCGCCCGCCGCTCCGAGCAGGGACACGACGGCGCCCATCGAGTAGCCGAGGAGACCGATGCGGGCGTTCGGGATGCGCTTGCGCGCGAAAGCGATCACGGCTTGCAGCTCGAGTACCTCTTTGATCCCGAACGTGACGGGCGCCATGTCGCTGCCTGGCATGCCGCGATAGGAGTAGGTGATCACGTTGAAGCCCTTGCGCCACAGGGCGACGGTGATCCCGAGAGCGCCCTGCCGCTGTCCCTTGTGGCCGCCGGACACGATCACCGTCTGCGGAGAGCCCGGCTGGCGGAAATGCCAGGCGCCGAAGGCCACTCCGTCGGCGGTCATCAGCTCGACCTCCTCGTAGTCGGCCTGGAACTCGAAGGGTGTGAATGTGAAGTCGTCCATCGCCTTTGGACGCGCGGGCACGAAAGCGCGCCGGTAGAGCTGGTACGAAAGACCGACGTACACCAGCAGCAGCACAAGGAGGGCCACCACCACTTCGACCACAGGAGCCACCCTTTTCCGAAGCTTAGCCCGAACGCGCCCGGGTGGTCTTCGCTGGCTGGGCGGGGCGCCCGCTGAGACCTTCCTCGTATCGGCCCACGACGAAAAGCAGCAGGCTCAGGCGGTTCAGCCAGCGCGTGACCTGGGGGTTGGCCAGGCCGTGCGCCCTTTCCAGGGAGACGCACCGGCGCTCGGCACGCCGCACGATCGCACGTGCCAGGTCCAGTGCGCCGGAGGCGGGCGTCGCGCCCGGGAGGATGAAGCCGTCCGGCATGGTCACCTCCGACTCGAGCTCGGTGATCAGCTCGTCAAGCCTGGTCACATCGGCTTCTGTGGTCGTGACGAAGGTGGCTTCGGCCGCTGGGTTCGTGCCCAGCTCGGCGCCGACCGAGTAAAGGCCCCGCTGCAGGTTCTCGCAGATCGCGCCGACTCGCGGGTGGGCCGTCAGCGCCTTGGCCAGGCCCAGCGCGCTCGAGGCCTCGTCGACCGTGCCGAACGCCTCGATCCGCGCATCGTCCTTGGAAGCGCGGCCGCCACCCAGCAACCCGGTGCTCCCGTCGTCACCCGTGCCCGCGAGCTCGAGCATCTTCTTCCTGCGGGAGGGAGCCAATGCCGCTCGCTACTCGAAGACGCGGCTGAGGTCGTAGAGCTCCTTGGGCACGCGCCGCGTCTCCTTCACCACGTCGGCCAGCGGCACGACGTCGACGTCGCCGTTGCGGCGGATCGGGATCACCCCGCTCTTGCCGGCCGTGATGAGCTCCACCGCAGCGACGCCCAGTCGCGTGGCCCAGAGTCGGTCGGTCGGAGAAGGTGAACCGCCACGCTGTACGTGGCCGAGCACCGTGACCCTGGTCTCGAAACCGGTCTCCTGCTCGACGCTTCCGGCGAGGAGATCGCCGATGCCGCGCTTGGAGAGCCTCACGTGGCCGAATGCGTCCTTCTCCGACTGGCTGTCCGGATCCTGTTCCAGGTCGGGAATCTTCGCGCCCTCGGCGACGACGATGATGCTGAAGAGCTTGCCGTCACCCCGCCGCCGGTAGAGATGGGCGACCACATCGGCGAGTGTGGTCGGGAACTCGGGGATGATGATGAGGTCGGCGCCGCCGGCAAGGCCGCCGAGCAGCCCGACCCAGCCGGTGTCGCGTCCCATGACCTCGACCACCATCACTCGGTGGTGGGCGGAAGCCGTCGTGTGGAGCCGGTCGAGAGCCTCGGTGACCACGCCGACGGCGGTGTCAAACCCGATGCAGAACTCGGTCACCGAGAGGTCGTTGTCGATCGTCTTCGGCACGCCGACCGTCTGAAAACCGGCTGCGTGCAGGGCCACCGCAACGCTGAGCGTGTCGTCACCGCCGATGGGCACGAGGGCGTCTATGCCGTTGTGCTTCAGTGCGGCGATGACCCGCGCGATCCCGTCCTTCTCTTTGAGCGGGTTGGTGCGCGACGTGCCGAGGATGGTGCCGCCGAGCGGAAGGATGCCACGCACGTCCGCCGGGGTCAACTCTTCGATCAGCCCCTCTTCGAGGCATCCCGCCCAGCCGTTCTTGACGCCGCTGAGCTGATGTCCGAGCTGGAACGAGCGCCGGGCCACCGCCCGGATCGCGGCGTTCAGCCCGGGCGCGTCGCCACCGCCGGTGAGCACTCCGATGCGCATCTGCAGATAGGTTAACCGGCCTTCTGCGGGTTGAGCCGATCGACCAGTTTCGCCAGCGTGAAATCGGCCAGCGACGCCACCACCAAGTCGGCATGAGACAGGTCCAGGCCGGACGTGATCGGGTTCGGGATGGCGACGCAGCGCAGACCGGCGCTCTTGGCGGCCGCGATGCCGTTGGGCGAATCCTCGATGGCAAACGCCTCGGCGGCTGCCACCCCCAGGCAGTCGAGGACGGCCAGGTACAGATCGGGCTCCGGCTTGGCGTGGGCGACGTCGTCGCGGCAGCGGATGCAGTCGAACCGATCGAGGATGCCGAGCCGGTCCAGGTGGCCCTTGACCCATTCGGCGGTGGAGCTCGAAGCCACCCCGCGCTTGACGCCGGCCGCGCGGGCGTCTTCGATCAGCTCCACGACTCCCGGCAGCACCTTCTCCGCCAGCACGAGCTCGGTACGGCGCCCGGCGCGCCGGTCGAGGACCTCCTGGGGCAGCGGCCTGCCGAGGCGCCCCTCCAGGTGGTGCTGGGGGTGGAACTCGAGCGTCGTCGAGCCCACGATCTGGACCCAACGCTCGAACGGGAGCTCTTCCCCGTGGGCCTCATAGACCTCGAGCCACGAACGGTAGACGGGTCCTTCCGTGTCGAGGATCGAGCCGTCGAAATCGAAGACGATCGCCTTGAACATTGCCGCAACTCTAGCTATCGCCGTGCCGATTGCTTAGGATCGCCGTGGCCGTGTTCCTGGGTCGATCCTGATGCCTGACGCAAAGTTCTATCGAGGGCCTGCCCATTCCGATCGAATGATGTCGGTCGGCTGGGCCGGCGCCGCGCTCTCCGGCCTCGCGCTGGTGTCCGTCACTTTGATGATGTTCATCCTCTTCGGCGTCCTCGACGCGCACTACCGAACGCTGCAGGACATCTTCAACCCCGACGCCTCCGCCGCGGCGGGAACGCTGGCCCTGGCCGGTGGCGCGGAGGGCGTGACGCTCAGCATCGTCATCGTCGCCGTCATGTTCGGGATCCAGGGAACCTCGTCGCGCTACTCGCCAAGGATCATCGGCATCTTCACACGCAACGCCCTGAACGCCCTCGTGCTGGGCTTTGCGCTGGCGTCGATCCTCTACACCTTCCTGGTCCGCTCCGAGGTGACGCTCACGTACGTGCCGAGGCTGAGCGTTGGAGTGGCGGTCCTGCTGGCACTCCTCAACTTCGCGACCCTCTTCCCTTACGTCGGCTACATCTTCGAGGTGATGCGTGCCGAGACGCTGGTGGCGGGCATCATGCGTCGCGCCACGCGCCACCTGCGCGGCGAGGCAAGAAAGCCGAATAACCGACGCAGGCGCGAGGCTCTCATGGTCTCCATTGCCCAGGTGACCGACATCGCCTTCGGGTCCATCCAGCTTGGCGACATGCCGGTGTGCGTGATGAGCATCGAGGTGCTCGGACAGTTCATCGCCCGGGACTACATGACGCTGAAGAAGAAATTCAGCCCGGAGTGGTTCCAGGTCGGCCACGCCGACCTGCCCGGCGCCTCCGACCAGATCATCGCCGAGGTCAACCGTGCAGGGACCTGGTTCCCCTACTCGATCATGTCGATCTTCGTCGACATGGTCGGCCTCACGCCCCTTCACCGTAAGGAGGCCGTGCACGCGATCGCCGTGGCCACGCGCCAGGTCGGAATAGCGGCCATCGAGGTTGGCGACTCGGAGGCCGCCGAGCTCAGCCTGCGCTTCTTCAACACCTACCTGCGGACTGCCATCAACCGCTCGGCGCCGACTTTTGCGTCGGGGATCATGAACGAGTACCGGCGGTTTGCCATCGGGGCGCTCGAGTGGCGGCCGGACCTGGCTGTCGAGGCGGCAGCGCACCTCCTTCGCTATGGGCGGCACTTCGACGAGGCCGGCATGCCCGCGATCTTCGGCGCAGCCGCCGAGGACGTGGCGGATCTCGCCATCGAGGCCCAGGCTCGCGACCCGGAGGTCGCGCGGCGGCTCGCACGGCTTCTGGTCGGGAACCTGCTCGACCTGATACCGAACGCCAAGCCGATCGGGCTCAACGGCCTCTTCAAAGGCGTCGCGAAGCTCACGTTCTGGGCCATGGCCTCCGACGATCGAGACGTGTCGCGAGTGTTGATCGAAGGCATCGCGGCCGCGCCGCCCGACTTCGTCGACGCGGCCCTGGACCGCATGGAGTCGCTGCACCAGGGCCTCTTCTGGGAGGTCAACGAAAGGGTCATCGCATTCGACTGGGTTGAGCAGCCGCTGCGCGAGCAGATCCCCAAGCTTCGCGCGGCGTTGCGCCGGGCGAAGGCCAGCGGACTTGGTCTCGCGCTCGAGCTGGAGGAGGCGCCGGTGGTGGCGAAGGACCTCGTCCAGCCGGACGTGGCCGCGCGGCCCGGAGCCGCCGCGGCACAGGCGCGGCCTACGGCCGCGGGCTCGGAGCCGGCTGATTGATCATCGCCGTCGAGGCCGTCTCGAAGTAGTCGAGCAGGGCTTGCCGCGCCTGGGGCGCGAGCTCGAGCGAATCGACCGCCGCGGTCATGTGGCGCAGCCATGCGTCGCGCTCGGCGATTCCGATCGCGAACGGTTGATGGCGCATGCGCAGCCGGGGGTGGCCGCGCTGCGCGCTGTACGTGGCCGGGCCGCCCCAGTACTGGATGAGGAATAAAGTGAGCCGCTCCGTCGCGCCCGAAAGATCCTCGTCTGGGTACAGCGGACGAAGGAGTAGGTCCGATGCGATGCCGTCGTAGAAGCGCCGCACCAATTGGCGGAACACCTGCTCGCCACCGACCAGGTCGTAAAGGCTGCGGTTCAGCATGAATCTGAGCTTCTGCCCAGGCCCGCGCCGGCCAGGATCTCGGACGTGGGGCGCACCATCGCATGCGCGGCTTTGAGTCCGGTCGCCCGCAGGTACAGCTCGACGATCCGGCGTCCCACGGCATAACCGCCCATGTGAGGCACGCCGACAGGACGCAAGCCCATGCGTTCCGCGACCAGGTCGCCGAGCACGTACGGGCTCCAGTCGCTGAACGTGCTCCCTGTGCCGAACGCCCCCACCACCTTGTCGAATGTGGAGTCCAGCTCGGCGCCGGTGACCGCGGAATACCATGCCCCGGTCGATCCAGGACCGCAGATCTCGACAGCGAAAACCTCGGCGATGCCCTCGTGGATCACCCACTCGGCAAGGTTGAAACCGGTGTTGATGTTCGGCGTGCGCAGATTGTGGGCAAGCTCGTGCACGCCGCATGCGCCGATCCGCGTGAGGTTGTAATCGGTCGGCCACGCCACGAGCCAGATGCTGCCCGGCGTCGCCCCCATCCCGTAGTAGCCGAGCGTTCTCTCGATGAAGACCGGGTCGTCGGGATTGCCCAGCGTCAGGACCACCTCGATCCTGTCCGGATGCCGGATTCCGGGCAGCACCGAGCGCTGGTATTCCCATGCGCGCGCCAGCTCGCGCCGCAGCTGGCCCCACGCGTCCGCGTCGATGAGCCGGCGGAGGGCCGGGGCAAATCTCGGGTCGTCAACGTTGACGCGGAAGCCATCGCCTTTCTCGTGGATCTGCCTCAGGAAGGCCATTGCACCCTCATCGAACGTCGAGACGCCGCGCATCCTGGCCAGCGCGTCGAGACGCGCCGTCGCCGGCAGCGTGAACAGGTCGGTCATCGCCGCCGCATCGTCGCGGACGTCGATCTCGATCTGGTCGCCGGTGGTCAGGGCCATCTCAGTCACGGCGTCACCGCGCATCCGTCGCCGCGCGAAGCGGCTCGGGCCTGAGGCTGTACCGCTCCATCTCGTCTTCGCGCGGCAGGAACCATGCGACGGCGAGGGTCGCGATGACGAGGATGACGTGGGTCATCAGCGATTTCTGCAACCCAGAATTCTGCAGGCCGATCGCATCTGCGATCGCACCATTGATCGGGATTCCGATCGCGCCCGTGACGAAGCCGAGACCCATCACCAGTCCCGATGCGAGGCCGGCGCGGGTCGACATCATCTGCTGCGCCATGAGCAACATCAGAGGCGCGGTGGACGCGGCCAGGAAGCCGATGAGGATGGCGCTCGCGAAGGCCCACGGTCCCGGGAACACCGTGTACAGGAGGATCGCGGGGATGCTGAGGACGAGCGTCACCAGGATGACCGTCCGCCGGCCGTATCGATCGGCGAGAGTGCCGCAGCCGACGGTGCCCACCGCGCTCGCAAGAACGAGTGTGGTGGCGAGCGGCCCATAAAACGCCGGCCCGTAGCCGAGCTCCTTGTACCAGGTGGGCGTGAAGGCCTGGAAGACGTTCACGGTCCAGCTGCGCGACATCATCACGCCGATCACGATCGCCAGGGCGAAGACCGGAACGCCCGAATGCGCGGTTGCGGCCGTGCGCACGCCCGTGGCAGCGGCGCGCACCTGTCCGCGCATGCGCCACAGGAGGTATCCGCCGGTCGCGACACCGGGGACGATGAGCAGGCCCGTGCCGTGGATCCCGAACGCGCCGAACACGAAGATCCCGATCAGCGGTCCCAGGGCGACGCCGACCGTCCCCGCTGTGACGTAGATCGACATGCCGGCGCTTCGGCGCCACGCCGGCAGCAGCGCGCGCACGTCCAGCGCGCCCAGCGGATGAAACGCGCCTGAGCCCAGGCCGGACAGGAACGCCAGCCCCAGCAGGAGCGGGAAGCTGTTGACGAATCCGACCAGGGCGAATGTCATTGCGGTCCAGCCCAGCGCCAGGCCGGTCAGCCGGGTGCCGAAGCGATCCGCCAGCAAGCCGAACACCGGTTGGGACACCGCCGCCATCCCGCTGTACGCGAGGCTGACCAGGCCGACCGTCGCCAGGCTCAAGCTGAAGCGCCCGATGAGCACGGGGTACAGGACGGGGATGATGCCCGCGTAGCTGTCGACCGTCAGGTGACCCAGCATCAAAGTCAGCAGCTTGCCGTTGCGCAGGAACTCCTTCACTTACCTCTATGATCGCCGCCGTGGGCGGGCTTCTGTACCTGAGCCGCGCGGAGGTCGAACGGCTGCTGGACGTCGACGCGATGCTCGACGCTCTGGGCAAGGCCCTCGTGCTGTTCTCCTCCGGTGTCACCTCGGTGCCGCCTCGGGCCGGCGCTCGCGTCGGCGAGCGCGGCATCCTCGGCGCCATGCCGGGCTACGTGCCGGGGGTCGCGCTGGAGGTGAAGCTCGTCTCCGTCTTCCCAGCCAACCACGAAGTAGGTCTCCCCTCCCACCAGGGCCTGATCGCGATCTTCGACGAGGCGACGGGCGCGCCGCTGGCGGTGATGGACGGGACCTACATAACGGCCATCCGCACGGGCGGGACGGCGGCGGTCGCCGCCCGGGCGCTGGCGCGCCAGGACTCGTCAGTGCTCGCGATTCTTGGCGCGGGCGTGCAGGGGTGGTCCCACCTCGAGACGTTCCCGAGGGTTCGGGAGTTCAAGGAGATCCGAATCGCTTCCCGCAACGCGGATCACGCGGCGGCGCTGGCCGCGCGCCACCCGCGAGCGCAGGTGGCCCGCTCGTTCGAAGACGCCGCGCGAGGCGCAGACGTGGTGGCCTGCTGCACCGACGCGCGTACACCGGTCATCCGGCGCGAGTGGTTGAAGAAAGGCGCCCACGTCAGCTCGGTGGGCGGCACCTGGGGGCCGGAAGTCGACGCGGAGACCATCGCGGCGAGCAGCGTGTTCGTGGAATGGCGCGGGTCCGCGAGCACCCCGCCGCCGGCCGGCGCGGTCGAGCTGCAGGGAATCGATCCCGGTTCGATCACAGAGGTCGGCGAGGTCCTGGCCGGCACGCGGCCGGGAAGGCGATCCGAGGACGAGATCACCCTGTACAAGTCGACCGGCCACGCCGTCGAGGACGCCGCCACCGCACGTCTCGTGTACGACCGGGCGATCGCCGAAGGCGCCGGGGTCTCGCTCGCCCTCTAGACCTCGATCAGGCGGGAGGGCACAGCGTTGAGGACGCGGGTCGAGCCGATGGAGCGCTCCGGCTGGCTTCGACCGTACGGGTGGACGTGCCCGTGGACCGCGAGCAGCGGGCCGAAGCTCATGATCAGGCGCTCGAACGCCACGAAACCGGCATGCGCGGCGTCCTGGGCGGATGCGATTCCGAATGGCGGGGCGTGCGTGACGAGGATGTCCAGGCGGCGGCCGCCGTGGGGGACCCGCTTCAGGCGAATCCGCAGCTCGAGGGTGAGCGCGCGCCTGCGCATCTCGCCCTGCGTGTACTGGTTGACCCCGCGCCTGTAGCGGGCGCTCCCGCCCAGCCCGGCGATGCGCATGCCCGCCGCCTCGATCACCCGGCCGTCGACGCTCTGGCAGCCTCGCGGCCCCTGCACGGGCTCGTCCAACTGGAGCGGGGCCCAGCTCGGATCGACCGGCTTGAGGCTAGGGTCGTGGTTGCCAGGCACGTAGAGCAGGGGCACGTCCAGCGTGCTGACGAGGTACTCCAGGTAGTCGAACGGGAGGTCGCCGCAAGAAAGGACGATGTCGGGCCTGAGCGCAGGCAGCTTGTGACCTTCGAGCGTCTCGTCGACCTCGTCGGCGACCGCCAGGATTCGGGTCAAAGGCCGAACGGACCGCGCACGTCAAGGCGGCGCACCTGGATCGTCAGGTGCGTTTGAACCGCACGGCCGTCCACTGGTCGTCAATCGCCACAAACGCGACTGGTTTGTAACCGGTCTCCGAGGTGAGCTCGCCGAGGACGTCACGCCGCATCCACCAGGCTGTCGCCGGGAGATCTGTGGCGCCGCCGCCCTGACCACCGCTCGGGTAGGTGATCCACAGGAGGCCGTTGGGCTTGAGGGCCTTGACGGCTTCGCGCCCGAAGCGGCGTAGCTCTTCGGCGTCTCTGACAAAAAGCTGCACCACGTCACAGACCTCCTGTTGCTCGAGGAGGGTGCGCACATCCGATGGGCCAGGATGCAATTGGGCCACGTACCCCTCGGGCGCGTTCAAGACCACGACTCTGTGCTCTGGCGAGAGCCGCAGCTTTTTTGCCACCGGGCTGAAGCCGGATCGCTCAGAGCCGAGGACAGGCAGGGAGCGCTGCGAGTCCAGGTGACCCATCGGTGCTCACAATAGCGCGGCGGAATCGCACCTTCGACGGCCCGATGCTCACGCCATCAGCTTCCGGTCAGGGTTGGCCTGCCGCCGGCCGTCACCTCGAGGTCGGCCCACATGCCGCTCGCCTCATTGCCACCGACCAAGGAGGCAATGCGGAAGCTGCCCGCTTGGGTAGGCTGGAACTCGAAGCTGGCGGACTGACCTGGGTCCAGCCCGCGGGTCGGATCTGGCGTCGACCACCGCGGGTCGATGGGCGCAGTGTCCTGCCGGCCTCTGACCACCGAGCACGAATTCGGCACGGTGCCATGGTTCTCGCATTGGACGGTCACGCTCCAGCCGATCGGGACCGTGAGCACGAGCGCGCCGCTTCCGTAGCCGTTGTAGTTGAACTGGTAGTCGCTCGCGGGGTATCCCGCGACGAGGACCACGATCACCGACTGGTCCGGGGAGTTGACCTGGATGTAATGGGACAGGTCTGGCGGATTGCCGGAACCGGTCCCCATCACCGGGTCGCAGGCGGCCATAAATAGAAGGAAGACCGCGGGCACGACGAGGCGGGCGGCCGGTCCCAGGTTCACGGCATATCATCCGGGTCGATGCCGACCCCTCGCGAACGCCAATCGGGAAAGGACAGGCCGCCATCGCCATTCGTGCTGTGGTGGGAGAGGCTGGAAACCTGGAGGCAGCTCGCGCTGTCGTTCCCCTTGTTCGCGGCGCTCATGCTCTTGATCAATATCGGGCCATTCAACCAACCGCTGCTCCGCTCGATCTTCTACGGTCTGTTCGAGGGCGCGGTGTTCAGCGGCCTGCTCTCGGTCGCGACCGCGACTGAACGAGGTCGGCGCGCCTGATGAGAAGAGTCGCACCTTTCACGCTGGCGGCGCTCGTCGCTTGCGTGATCGCCGCCGGCTGCTCGTCGGGGCCACCCAAATTCAGCCTGGACAACGAAACCGTCGACGCCACGTTCGCCTGCCCGTCAGGGTCCGAGAACTCGCCCTACCCGCTGCATGCAACCCTGGATGCGCACAACCCCACATCGGCCACCGTCACGATCCAATCGGTCACCGCTCAATTGAAGCTACAGGCAGTCAAAGGGCCGTGGCTCGAGAAGATCGGCGCCATGTACGACGCGGGGAGCGCCATCTTCGCTCCGACCGCCGTGCCCGCCGGCGCAAACGCGCCGATCAAGGTCACCATCACGAGCGCATGCACCAGCGATAAATCGATCATCGCCCCGCTCAGCTACGGAGAGTACGCGGTGGACCTGCGCGTCACCACGTCGTCAGGCAGCTACATCGTGACGAGCAAGAACCGCCACCGTATCGTCGCGACCTGACCGGCGCCACGTTTAAGGGCTGCGCAGGATGGCCATCGCCTTGATGGCCGCCGCCATCCAGGCCGGGTCCTCCAGCCAGGTCTCGACTCCCCACATCAACACCACCTGCAGGTGCTCCTGGCGGTAGCCGGCCGCGCTGGTGAGCAGGCTGTCCTCGTTGAACTTCCCGGACAGGTCCGCCCAGGGTTGGGCCTGCATCTCCGAAACCCAGACGTCCTTGCCCATGGAATTGGCCCGTGCGATCCAGAAGGCAAGCGACTGGTCCTTCCAGGCCTCGCGCAGATCCGTGCTGGTGAAGCGCAGAGGCGTCGAGGGGCCATCGATGTACATGTCGAGGCCGAGCGCATCCCCGGCTTGCAGCGCCTCTTCGGGGTGACCGCTCGGGTAGCCGCCGAGGAGCTGCAGGACGGGCTTGGCGTAGAGCTGAAGCGCATCGACAGCGACATTCCACCCATCGAAGGTCGTCGTCATCGCCCTGTGGCTCGGGTCGAGGCGGTGGACCTCGCCGATCTCCCACGAGAGCTGCGCCACTTTGATCTGGTCGTCGCCAGTCGAGACGTTGCCGACGTAGTCAAGTGGCTCGTTCTCGACCTGCCATGCGTAGAGCAGCGGCGAATCGCGATACCTGTTGATGCTCGTGTCGAAGTAAGCCCGATACGCCGGGGCCGCCTGCATGTTGTTCAAGAACGGCTGCTGGCGAGGCCCAGCCCAGGCCGGCTCGTGGAGCTCCGGGTACAGAAAGTTGCGCGCTCCGACCGTCAGCACCACGCGCGTTGGATTGGGGGCCGACTCGTTGTGCCTGGCGACCACGGCCAGCAAACCGTCGATCTCGGAGAAATCCAGCTGGTCCGGCGTGGGCTCGACCGACTCCCAGTAGATCGGCAGGCGCACCAGGTCCGGGTTGGTTTCGTCCAGCAGCAGGCCGAGGTCGGCCTGCGGGTCGCGGTGAGCCCATTCTGAGATCAGCGGGCTGAAGCTGAATCCCGCGAGCGGAGCAGGGGGCAACGGCTGCTGCCAGGCCTCACTGCCGAGCAGCAGCGCCACTCCCACCAGCACGATGAGCCTCTTCACGGCCGCGTCGACGCCCCATCGATGTGCCGGCTGAGCCGTTCTCGACGCCTGCGCTCCCGCCCCACGACGATCCGAAGCTCCCGACGGAACATTCCGAAGCTCGCGGCGCCGGCTACGAACGGGTCGGCCAACACGGCGTGGTCAGGCCGATCAGGATGAGCGGGGTCGACGTCACGGTGACGCGCCCGGACGTCGACGATTTCCATCCCTCCGATCGAGGGGGCACCGGCGGCCCAAGTGCCCGCTACCTCGGTTTGTTCGCTCGCCATACGGTCAATTGCGAGGCGAACCCGCGCTCGTTCGGAGCAGCCGCTGCTGCTTGCTATCAAGGGACAAGCGTGGCATATGCACTTCTTTGAGTTTCCCCTCGAAAAGCTCGGGAACTTCACAGCGTTCTCTCATGGGCGACTGATCAGCCGCCCAGCCATGGTCTCGATCCTCGCGTGGAGCGAATCCAGGTAGGAGCGACAGGTTGAACGGAGCTCCCCCACCGGCCCATAGACGGGCCGCCGGGTCCAGCCTCTCTCCCCGTGGGAGGAGAGCTCGCCACCTCTAGGGGAGCATCTGACGGGCCACGAAGAGCACGTTGGCGGGGCGCTCCGCGAGGCGGCGCAGGTACCACGAGTACCAGGCGTCACCGTAAGCGATCAGGTCCTTGACCGCGAAGCCTTCGCGGGCGAGCCTGACCAGCTCGCCGGTCCGGATCCCGTAGAGCATGTTCACCTCGATTTGCGACCTATCCATGCCGGTGGCCTCGGCAAAGCGCCACACGCGGGCGATGAGGTCGATGTCGTGCGTACCGAGGACCAGGCGCAGCTTCTTGCGCTTGAGCTCGTGGAGCAGCATCACGCAAAGCGCGAGGTAGTTGGCGTCGACGTCTCGCTTGGCGGTGAAAGCGATGGATGACGGTTCGCCATAAGCGCCCTTGACGAGCCTGATGGCCGGCTTGAGCGTAAGCAGCTTCGCAACGTCACCGACGGTCCGGTGCAGGTACGCCTGCAGGCAGACGCCGGTGTTCGGGTGCTCGGCGTGGATGCGAGCGTAAAGGTCGAGGGTCGTGTCGGTGTACGAGCTGCCTTCCATGTCGATCCAGAGGAACGACCTCGCCTTGGCGGCGGCTGCTGCCAGTCGATTCAAATTTGCGATGGCCTGCTTGGAGTCGATATCGAGGCCGAGCTGGGTCGGCTTGACAGATATCTCGGCGCCCACCCCGGTCGATGCGGCGAGCACCTCTTCGTAGTGCTCGACCACGGCGTTGGCTTCTTCGAGGTCCTTCACGTTCTCGCCCAGCCGCGTGAAGAGCGCCCCGACGCCCTGGGCCTTCAGGTCGACCGCTGCTTCGAGCGCGCTCTCGAATCCTTCGCCGGGCAGGAATCGCCTCACGGCGCGGCGCGCGAAACCCCAGTGCGGCACATGCGCTGCCAGCCATTGGTTTTGCGCGCACCAGAGCAGGATCGCTCGCATCGGCCCAACCATAAGACACGCCGGGGGCCCGGGGGCCTGGCACGCCACTGGATCCTGTCGGTGAAGAAGGAAAGGGTCAGGGCGAGGCGCCGAAAAGCGGAACGCCGCCGTCTCCCGGACGGGGCCGGCTCGGTCGCCGACGTTTGGTTTGGGGTCGGACCCTTCTTGTCCTTTGCCTTGTTAGCCCTGATCGCCTCGACAGGCCTCATGTTTGGCGCGAGTCCCCCATCGGGCTCGCGATGAAGCCCTTCCTGAAAGGCTCCCCCATCCTGAGCCGGTTGTAGACGGCGCCAAGGAGAAGGAGCTCGCTGAGCAGGTAGAACCAGGTTGCCAGCAAGAAGAAGAGCCCGAACTGCGCGCCGTAAGTGTTGAAGCTGCCGGCGTACCGCGCGTATAGAGGAAACGCGAGCGAAAGTAGTTCGATCAGGGTGCCCGCCAGCACGGCGCCGGGGAGCACCTCCTCGAGCGTGAATGTGCGGTTGGGCACGAAGCGGTAGAGGAGCACCAGCAGGCCGACCATGACTAGAGCGCCGACCAGCAGGCTGACGATCCACGCGTACGGCAGGAACCCGGAGATCGAATTCACCCCCACCGTGAAAACGACCGCGACGACCAGCAGCATCATCATCACAAAACCCATCAGCTTCTGGCGCACCATGGCGCGCTGCTTCGTGCCGAATATCTCCGTCAGCGCGAACTCCATGGTCGCGAAGATGCTGCTCGCGCTCCAGATGAGGCCGCCGATCGACACGAGGCCCATCCATCCCGCGGATTGCTTGACCCCCAGGATGGCGTTCCTCAGCTCGGGCTGTGCGTTGCCGGGGAAGACCTGCAGGATGAGGGCCTGGAAGTGCGCCTCGGTGGTGGGGTTGCGGATCATCAATCCGATGATGGAGAGCGCCCCGAGCATCATCGGGAACATCGCCAGAAAGCCGGCAAATGCGAGCGCAGACGCGTAGTTGCTCGCCTTGCTCTCGCCGAACGCCGTTATGACGCGAACGGGGACCGTCTTCTGGGCGCGGCGTACTGCCTGCATGATGCGCTGCCGCATGCCGCCGATCAGTCGAATGCCTGCACCCGGCCCAGGAACGCTCGGGCCGTCTCAGCGCCGGCGCCAGATGGCCGCGTCACCTTCTCGATGAGCGGGGTCGAAGGCGTCCCGACGATCGCGGGCGGGACCTTGCGCACGATCGACTGGTGCATGCCCGGCCCTCCTGCGCTTCGGTCGATGACCGTGAGCGTGAGCGAGGGAAGCGGTTTTTTCAAGCGGCCCGCCGTCTCGTCAGCGAGGTCTCGGAGAGATTCCATCGACATGCCCTGGAGCCTGTCCTTCAAGGTTTGCTTGCGAAAGCGCCTGTAGAGCATGAATGCGACGCCGCCCGCGACGACCACGCCCAACGCGACCGCGGCGACCTTCCCGTAGCGCACGACGTTGGAGGTGGCCTCCTCGAGCTCGCCCAGGTTCTCGTCCACGTCGCGGGTCTCCTTTATGTGACGGTCGATCTCATTCGCCGAAGCGCCCATTCTTTGCTCTCCTTCAAGGTGGCGATCGTTTTCGCCGGCAGAGTTATCCGCAATCGAGATCTACCGACGAGTACCAGCGCAATCCCGATCATGGCGTGCCACCTCCCAGATCACCGCCGCCTGCCAGTGCCACGGTACGAGGGTGACGAACGATACGGGCACCGCGACGAAAATCGCCAGCATCAGCGCCAGGTCGCCGCCGGCCATCGAAAATTTGGCGCGGTGCGGCGCATGGTCGCGCGCGCATGCCATCGGCCGGGGCTCCTAGCCGCGCGCATCTCGGATTTCGTGACCGCCGACAACGGTGGCGCAGGGCTTTACGACCGGCCGATGGCTGACCGTGAGCGACCCAGGTCCCAGGTTTCCGCGCCGCGGTCCGAGCGCATATGGGGCGTGCCTCACGGCACCAGCTTGCATGTCCTCGACAACCCAGGCTCGGGCGACCTGACGACCGCCAACCAGGAGCCTGTGCGGCGCCGCCGAGCGCCCGGAAACCGCCTATCGTGTTCCGAGCATGGGCATCAGCTGCGAGCTAGCCGGCTTCACGGCCGCCGACGCCCGCCGGGCGCTGGAGGGCCTGCCCCGGTGCGACTACGACGTGGTGGTCAAGCCGCTGCGGTATCGATCATCCCCCCACCTCGCCGCCCGCTGCGAATTCGAGGAGCAGCGCATCGTGCTCCAGGTCCCCATCCCGTTCCAGCCGTTCAAGGAGCCCGTGATATTCGCAGCTCGGCGCAAACGAGGGGCCGGGATGCGGTTTGCCTGGGCTTCGGAGACAGTGTCTTTCCGGGGCCGGCGCGACGTGCTGCGCTTCCTCTACTGCCACGAATGGATGCACTGGTACCTACACGAGGTGCTGCGCAAGGGATCGTCCGCGGAGACGGCGTGCGACCGCTTCGCGCTGCGGAACTTTCGCAGGCGCTACGTCACGACCGAGGACGCCGACGCGGCTCTCAGGCGGCGGCCACTTAAGGCACGCGCGTCGGGCTGACCCCGCTCCGCGCAGAAGGCGATTCGTCTTCGCTCAGTTGAACGCCCGGACCTCCGACGCCGGCTTGCGAAGCAGCAGGATCACGGCCGCCGGGAGTACGACGTTGACCATCCATGAGACCAGGCCGTGGTTCGCGCCCACCGGCAATGCCAGCAGGAGCAGCGAGCCCGCAAGGCAGAGCACCTCGAGGCCCATCGCCAGGCGACGCGGCCATCGCCGTCTCCACACGATTCCTATGCCGAGCAGGCACGCGCCAAGCGCCAGCAGAAGGCTCCCCATCGCCAGGGCCAGCATGAAGACCTCTCCGCCGACTGCGAACGGAATCGCCGAGATTCCGGCCGCCATCCAGAACAGCGCCTGGAGCAGGAGCAGCACGAAAGCCGCCTCCGGCTTGGACGAGTCACGCATTGTCGATCGCCCTGACGACGCGGTCGTCGATGTCGACGGCGAAAGGGCCGCCCTTAGGATTGGCCACGATCCACACGTGCAGCATGGGCGGCACGCTGATGTCAATGGAGCCGACCGGGCAGGTCGCCGTCGGCGTCATGAGGCTGAACTCGAAACCGAACGGGGTGAAGCAGATGTCCTGGTGCTCGTGCCACGCCGTCAGCGGACCCCCGGGGTCAGGGCCGAACTGGCCGAGATGCTTCATCTGGAACATGGCGCCGAGCAGAACAGGGCCCTGTCTCGAGTTCGCATACACGAGTCCCTGCGGCCGGTTGGGATCCAGGACGTAGCCTGCGTCGACGTACCGCTGGTTCATCCAGTGGGTCGAAGGCATGTTCTGCGGGCCGCCGGGACGGTAGCCAGCCGCCCAGGCCGCGTGCCAGTCCTCGTACGGCGCGATCGCGGCCTTGGTCTCTGCGAGCAGCGCGGCCGCGGCAGCGGCCTGCTCGGGCGTGGCGACCTGGTTGGTCGGCTGGAGGATAGCGCCTGCGTGGGCATGCCGTGCGTCGGGCCGTGCCAGGTCGACGATCCACACAGACGAGGTGGTCGCCACCATCAACATCGGTACCGCGATGCCGAGCGCCGTCCACCGCCATGTCCTCCGCGCCGTAGCCGGCTCGCCCCGGACGGGGACGAGCACCAGGCCCAGCGCGACCAGCTCCAGCAGCTTGGTGGCGATCGAGACCTGGTCCGGGGAATCGAGCCCGACGATGACGTAGACGATGTACCCGAGGACGCTCATCACGACCAGGGACGCGGAGGCCGGCCGCCACCACCGCCAGGTGAAAAGCTGCGATAGGCCGATGTAGGTGGCGCCGTTGGCCGCGAAAAGCCAGGCGGTCACCGGTTCGTCGAGGTGGCTCGCCACCAGTCCGAGGTGAATGGCCCCCACGACGAACATCAGGACGGATGCCGCGAGCTGTGTTCCCAGGACACTGCGGCGAGCCGGCCGCAGGAGGACCGCCGTCAGCGCAACGGGAAGGGCGAGGAAGCCGGCGAGAAGACCGATCGCGTGGTCGGGCGCAATGTCGAACATGGTTGGAGCATCGCGGGCGGACCTAAGAACTCCGTAAGGGTCGTGTTACGCCGGGCAGGTCGGCGCGCAGCGGAAGGTCGACGAGCAGGGCCGCGCCTCCGAGCGTGGACTCGCCCGCGAGGATACGGCCGTGGTGTTGCTCGGCGATCCAGCGCGCGATCGAAAGGCCGAGGCCGGCACGTCCGCCCGTGCGGGCGGGGTCGGCGCGGTAGAAACGTTCGAACACCTTCTCGCGGTCCACACCGGCGATGCCCGGCCCGTCGTCGGCCACCAGGAGGCGCGCCCACGACCCTTCGACGGAGAGAGCGACCAGGACTTTCGAGCGCGCGTGCCGAAATGCGTTGTCGAGCAGGATCCAGGTGAGCTGCCGGAGCGCGTCCGCGTCGCCGTCGACCAAAGCGTAGGCGCAGTCGACGGTCATCTCGCGATCGGCGTGCAGGGCGCCGGCCTGCCGGCCGACCTCCGTGACCACCTCCCGCAAATCGACCGGCGCGAGGGCGAGCACCAGGCCCGCGTCCGCGCGCGCCAGCGTCAACATGCGATCGACCAGGCGGGCCATCCTCGCGCTCTCGTCGGCGATGTCGGCGGCCGCCGCTCGCCGAACCTCGTCCTCGACCTCGGGACCGCGCGCGAGCAGTCCGGCATTGCCCTGGATGGTGGTGAGCGGGGTGCGCAGCTCATGAGATGCGTCCGCGACGAAACGGCGCTGGGAGTCGAAAGCGTCCTGCAGCTGTTCGAGCATCGTGTTGAAGCTGGTCGACAGCAGGGCGACCTCGTCCGCGCTCGCCTGGGCCGGCAGCCTTCGGTCAAAGTCGCGATCGCGCCCGATCTCGTGCGCAGTGCCGGCCACCGCTTTCAGCGGTTTGAGGGCGCGCCCCGCCACCAGCCAGGACGCAAGCAGAGCGGCGAGCAGAGCCGGGATCGCCGATACGACGAGAAACACTTCGATGCCGGAGAGGTTCGACTGGGGCACCCGGGTCGACTGGCCCGCCACCACGAACCCGTTGGCGTAGGGCAGGGCGTAAAGCCGCAGCCCCCCTTCCGTGTCGAACGCCCCGCCGGCCCCCGCGGCCGCGCTCGAGCGAAGCTTCGGCGCGATTTCGAGCGGCGCGCCGTTGCGGACGGCGGTCGTGTAGACCGGCGACCAGGCCTGGTCGAACACTTCGACGAAGACGTCGGTGCTGGTGGTGAGATCCGCGGGCACGATCGGGGCACGCGGTGAGAGGTCGCCGCCCGCGTCGAGCGCCCGGACCGCCTCCGTAGCGCGGGTTCGCAAAGCGTCGTCCTGGTTGGTGACCACCCCGTGGGCGAGCAGGGCGTACAGCAGGAGGCCGAACAACACGAGGGTGAGGGCGACGACCGCCGCCCCGAACAACGCAAGCCTGGCCCGAAGCGGCAACTGTCAGCTCATTCGCGAAGCGCGTAGCCCGCGCCTCGGATCGTGTGCAGAAGCCGCGGCTCCCCGCCCAGCTCCAGCTTCTGGCGCAGGTAGCCCACATATACCGCCACCACGTTGTCGGTCTCCGGCTCTCCTTGCCAGACCGCGTCGAGCAATTGCTCTCGCGTCATGACCTGGCGTGGATGGCGCAGGAAGTGCTCGAGGAGCTCGAACTCGGTGGCGGTGAGCTCGATCGATCGGTCTCCGCGCCATGCGCCCCGGACCGCAGGCTCGAGCCGGAGGTCCGCAAAACGGAGATGGTCGCTGGGCGCGGTGCGGCGCAGCAGCGCGCGCACGCGAGCCAGCAGCTCCTCGTATGCAAACGGCTTGGCAAGGTAATCGTCGGCCCCGCTGTCCAGCCCTCGCACGCGCTCCTCGGTGCCGCCTAGCGCGGTCAGGAGGAGGATTGGAATCCGGCCGCCGGCGCGAAGGCGCCGGCAGACGGCGATTCCGTCCATGCCGGGAAGCATCACGTCCAGCACCACCAGGTCGAATGCGCGCTCACGGGCGCGGCGCAGCGCCTCCAGCCCGTCGCCGGCGACCTCTACGTCATAGCCTTCGGCGAGGAGGACCCTTTCCAAGGTGGCAGCCAAACGTGGGTCGTCCTCCACCACGAGGATCCTCGAGCTGGTCATGTCCACGGATATATAAGACCCGCGTGAGGATTTGATAAGCACCTGTCGAAATCCGCGCGACCCGCTCGCCAAGCTCAGGGTTTACGAAACGTTCCCGGCGATGTAGCCACATGGGCTGCGCGGGCCGGGGCCGGGGCTCCGGCCCAGCTCATTCCAGGCCGGTCAGCGTCACCCGCTTGTTGGTGATGAGCCTGCCTTGGGCGGGAGAGCTATAGCTGCCTGACGTCGGCGCGACGTCAGAGTAGTCCGCGCCGACCGCGATGGTCACGTAACCCAGGCCGCCCCGGCTCGCGTGGGTCGGGTCGAAGGCCGACGCCACCGCGTCGCCGGTGCCGTCCCTGGTCGGGAGCACGACCTCCACCCAGGCGTGGGTTCCGCCCTGGCCGAGCAGGTGACCTGAGACGTATCGGGCCGGCAGGCCGCAGACGCGGCAGAGCGCGAGCATGAGGTGGGCGTAGTCCTGGCACACGCCCGCCCCCAGGGCCAGCGCCTCGGCCGCCGTGGTCCGGACCCCGGTGATCCCGTGCCGGTACGTCATCGACTGGTAGACCCAGTCATTGATGCGGTCCGCCAGGGGCAGGCCCCACTCGGCCGACGAGGCCAGCTCCTCGGCGGCGCCCCGAATACGATCGTCGGCCGTCGTGAGGCGGGACGGCTCCAGCAGGTAGCCGTCGGCGAGCCAGCCGTCGGCGAGACGGTTCGGCTGCTCGGCGTGGCGCTCGACCGAGACCTCGGCGACGAACTCGATCACGTGCGACACTCGCGGCGCGAACACTTCCACGACCACGTTGCCGAACCGGTCGCGCCGGTCTTCGAGGCGGACGCCCTCAACGTCGACCGACAGCTCGTGGCGAAGCCGCCGTTGGTCGCCGAAGCGTTCCGGAGGGATGACCACGAGGCGGTGGTTGAGGTCGCGGATCGGTTCGGGGTACTCGTAGCGGAAGGTCTGGCGCAGAAGATATGACGCCCGGCGCGCGCTGCCCCAGTCGACGGATGCGGGGTCGATCGCCATCAGTTCGACTCCGCCCTGTCGGCCCACACTGTCATCGACCGGAAGGTCGCGGGCCCGAACGTCGTCAGCATGGCGACGTCCAGCGCGTCGCGGCCACGCCCGATCAGGACACGCCCGACCCGGCGCTGGTTGTTGCGCGGGTCGAAGGTCCACCAACGGTCGCCCAGCCAGACCTCCATCCACGCCGCGAAGTCCATCGGCTCGGGAACGGCGGGCACGTACAGGTCGGGCAGGTAACCGAACACGTACCGGGCCGGGATGTTCAGGGCTCGGCAGAAGCTGATGGCAAGGTGGGCCAGGTCTCGGCACACCCCTATGCGGTTCTCGAGCACGTCCACCGCCGTGGTCAGCGGGTTGCTGGTGCCGTACTGGAACCGGATGTGGCCCTGCACCCAGTCGCAAACGGCCTGCACGCGGGCGCCGCCGGGCTCGGTCGGCCCAAACAGCTCCCAGGCCATCCCCATCAGCTGGTCCGACTGGCAGTATCGGCTGGGCAGCGTGAAGTGCATCAGCTCGCCGGGGACCTGCTCGATGGGCTGCTGGCCGGCGGACGACGCGTCAGGGTCCGCTTCGTCCGGCACCGCGACCACTGCGTCGTACCTGAGGAGCAACGGCCCCGGAGGCATGACCAGGCGCTTGACCGGGTTGCCGTACAGGTCGCTGTACTCGTCGACCGGCACGGAGGGTTGGGTCGACCACGCTTCGGTCACGAGCTGGTGACGGGCGTCCGAGCGCGGTCGAACCTGGACCGTGGCGACCGTCGGGCCGCTCACGTCGTACCTGAACTCGCAACCGACTCGCAGATCGATTGTCTTTCCCGTTGTCGCGATGGCGCAGACACTATAGCGGTGGCCCCCGTGAAATCCCTCGATGCCGGCTACCAGGTAAACGGCTTTTACGACGAAATGCTTGCGGGCGCCGGCCAGCCGAGACCTGCCTACCGGCGGCTCTACGATCACCTACAGGCGCTGGGCCCGAAGGAGCTGCAGCGCCGCCAGGACCTGGCGATGCAGATGTTCCGCAACCACGGGATCACGTTCGCCGTCTACCCGGACGCCGAGGGCACCGAGAAGGTCTTTCCCTTCGACATCATCCCGCGGGTCCTTTCGGCCCGGACCTGGCGGCACCTCGAAAAAGGACTGGAGCAGCGCCTGCGGGCGCTGAACCTGTTTCTCGATGACGTGTACGGCCGAATGCTCATCCTCAAGCAGCGCGGCGTGGCGGCGGACATCGTGCTCACGAGCTCGTTGTACCTGCGCGAGATCGAAGGCCTTCCTGTGCCTCGTGGCATCCACTGTCACATTGCCGGCATCGATCTCGTGCGCGACGAGAAGGGGGAGTTCTTCGTCCTCGAGGACAACCTGCGCACCCCCTCCGGCGTCTCTTACGTGCTCGCCAACCGGCACGTCATGAAGAGCGTGCTGCCCGATCTCTTCGCCGGATACCAGGTGCGTCCAGTCGAGGGTTATATCCACGAGCTCCTGCACCTGCTGCGCTGGCTCGCTCCCGACGGCGTCGACGACCCGACGGTGGTCCTCCTCACGCCGGGGCTCAACAACTCCGCCTACTACGAGCACCTTTACCTCGCCAAGCAGATGGGCATCGAGCTGGTCGAGGGCACCGACCTGGTGGTGGACCAGGACCACGTGTTCATGCGCACCACCCAGGGTCTGCGTCCCGTCCACGTGATCTACCGGCGCATCGATGACGCATGGCTCGACCCGATCTTCGGGCGCCAGGAGTCCCTGGTCGGGGTGGCGGGGCTGGTGAACGCCTATCGGGCCGGCAACGTGGCGATCGCGAACGCGCTGGGCAACGGCGTAGCGGACGACAAAGCGGTCTACGCGCTGGTGCCGAAGATCATCCGCTACTACCTTGACGAGGACCCGATCCTGCCCAACGTGGAAACCTACCTGTGCGGCGACGACTCCCAGCGCGGCTACGTCCTCGCCAACCTCGAGAAGCTCGTGGTCAAGACGGTCGACGGCTCGGGCGGGTACGGCATGCTGATCGGGCCGGAATCGACCAGCACCGAGCGGGAGGATTTCAAAAGGCGAATCACGGCCAGGCCACGCTCGTTCATCGCCCAGCCCGTGGTCGCGCTTTCTGTCCAACCCGTCCTGGACGGCGGCCGGCTGCGGCGCACCCACCAGGACCTCCGGCCGTTTGTCCTCACCGGGCCCGACGTGACCGTCACCTCCGGCGGCCTGACCCGCGTCGCGCTCAGGCCGGGCTCGCTGGTCGTCAACAGCTCGCAGGGGGGCGGCAGCCGGGACACCTGGGTGATTACCGAGGACCCGGTGGACGGCGACGATGCTTAGCCGCGCTGCCACGTCTCTCACGCTGATCGGGCGGCACCTCGAGCGGGCCGACCACCTTGCTCGGATCCTCGGTGTGCACGTTGAGCTGTCGCTCGACCGGCGGGACGAGCCGGGCCCCGAGTACTGGACGCGGTTCATGGAGCTCGCGGGCTGGCGGCACAGCGACACCGGCCGGCGAGACCAGGCGGTCGACATGGTGGTAGGCGGCACGCTCGGGCCGTCGGTGCGCGCCAGCATCGGCGCCGCCCGCTTGGCGGCCCAGGCGGTGAGGCCATCGCTGCCCAGCGAGCTCTACGAACAGGTCAACTCGCTGCACTGGCGGGTCCAGGAGTCGAGATGGCAACCGGACCTGTATCCGTTCCTCAACGACGTGCAGATGAGCATCCGTCTCGTCGACGGCCTACTTGAGGACACGATGCCGCATGAGGATGCACGCGATTTCGTGCGGCTGGGAAAGTTCGTCGAGCGGGCCGGCAATGTGGCGGCCATCGTCACCCGGAAATCGGCGGAGCTAGCGGACACGCCGGAGGACGCGCTCGAATGGACAGCCGTCCTCAAGTCGTGCTTCGCCTTCGAGTCGTACCAGGCACGCTACTCGGGTGGGGTGACGCACGACCGCGTCATCGAGTGCCTGCTGCTCGACCGCACCCTGCCGAGGTCGGCGCGCTTCTCCGCGTCGGTCGCGCTCGAGTCCGTGGTGAGGATCGACGGCAGTGGTCGCCGCTCGAAGCCGCGACGCGTTCTGACCAGGTTGTCGTCGATGTTCGAACGGGCCGACTCGCACGCCGTGGCGGAGCACGCCGTGGAGTTCGACACTGAATGCCGTTCGCTCCTGCGTCAGCTCGATGTGGCTCTGCGCGAGACCTACTTCCACCCGAGCAAGGTTCCCACCACCGTCATGGGCGACGAAGGACGCGCCATGCCGCAGCAGCAGCAGCAGCCACAGGGAGCACGACCGTGAAGCTCGAGATCGTGCACAGCACCCGGTACCTGTACTCCGGCCCGATCGCCGAGACCGTGATGGAGGTGCGGCTGCAGCCGATGGACGGGGCGGGGCAACGATGCCTCGAGTTCTCCCTCGAGCTGAGTTCCGGCATCAAGGCTCATGCGTACATAGACGGGTACGGCAACCACGTCCATTACTTCAACCTGGTTCGACCCCACAACCGCCTGGGCATCGTCAGCCGCTCGGTGGTCGAGACGGGGCTGGAGCCGGACCCCGATCCCGGCGAGGAGCTGGTCCAGGATTTCCTGCGCTTCCGCTCACCGGTGAAGGACGTCGAAGGCGTCCGCGAGCTAGCGCGGCGCCACGCCATCTCCGACTCGTCGTCACCCGAGGCGGTGGAGCGAGCCCTCGACGAGCTGACCCTCACCATCAGCCGCGAGTTCACCTATGACCGCGCAGTGACCAATGTCTACACCGTTGTCGACGACGTGCTCGCGTTGCGTGCGGGGGTCTGCCAGGACTTCGCCCACCTCTTCATCGCCGTGGCGCGCGCGATGGGCGTCCCTGCCCGCTACGTGAGCGGCTACATCCACTTCGCGGGGGAGAAAGGCGTGACGACCGCCTCGCACGCCTGGGCCGAAGGCTGGGTGGCGGGCAAAGGTTGGATCGGCTACGACGCCACGCGGCCGGTCCGCACATCTCAGAACCACGTGCGGCTGGCGGTGGGCCGCGACTACACCGACGCCGCCCCGACCCGAGGCATCTACGTCGGTTCGGCCAGCGGCGCGATGGAGGTCCGTGTCAGGACGCGCGAGCTCTGAGACTAAAAACGGCGTCCGCGCACGTGCTCGATGGAAAAGCTGGCCGTGTCGGCGATGAGCATCACCGCCATCACCCCGGCTTCCACAGGGTCGCCGACTACCAGGTCGGCGGCGTCGGGCACCGAGCCGGCCATGTTGGTGCAGACGACCAGGATCCCCACCTCGCGGATCTCGCGCACCGCGTTGGTGATGTCGCCGCCCATCAGGGCGCCAGCCAGGACGAGGGCCCGGGCCCGGTGCAGCCGCGCCACCGCGCGCACCGCGTCCGCCAGCTGCTGCTCGCCCACGAGCGGGATCGTGTCGACCGAGATGCGCTCCCCGCGGATGTTGTGCCGGTCCGCCTCCGAGACCGCACCCTGGGCCACCATCCCGACTTGGGCGCCGCCGCCGATCACGATGACGCGTTTGCCGTAAATGGTCTGGAAGGTTGGAACGATCGTGACCCTGGTCACCACGTCGAGGTCTTCGAGGTCCTGTACCAGTCGTGCGGTGTCGGCCGCGCCGGTCACCTCCATCTGCAGCTGCGCCGCGCCTGCCCGATGCTCGCCGCCGGCGATGTAAGTGATGTTGGCGCCATGGCGGAAGATCGTCTCCGCCACCCGGTAGAAGACGCCCGGCCGGTCTGGCGATTCAATCAGAAGACCGAGGACCTCCGGATTCACCCGGGAAAGATAGAACAGTGAGAGGCGATGCCGGGCTGTCAGCGCGTCACTAACCTACTTCCGCACTTTTGGGGGCGAAATCCATGTCGCCGCACCAGTCGATGCTTTAGCCTTACGCGAAATGCGCAGCCTGCGCCGGATCGGAATTGCGATCGAGATTAGCCGGGGAGGTCCCCCGACTTAGCGCACTCCGCTCGAGTCGTGGGACCTCCCGGCCATCCAGGTCGGGAGGTTTTTTTATGTCCAGCCGAAGAATCGTGGTGTACGACACCACCCTGCGCGACGGGGCGCAGGGTCCGGCCGTGTCTTTCTCCGCCTCGGACAAGCTACGCATCGCGCGACTCCTTGACGGCCTTGGCTTCGACTACGTGGAGGGCGGGTTCCCCGGCTCGAATCCGAAGGATGAGGAGCTGTTCGACCGCCTGCGCACCCAACCGCTGCAGACCTCCAGGCTGGCCGCCTTCGGCGCGACACGCCGAGCAGGGGGCACCTGCGAGGACGACGCCAATCTCGCGGCGCTGGCACAGAGCGCCGCCCCGGTGTGGACGCTGGTCGGAAAGAGCGACCCCTGGCAGGTGAGCACGGTCCTCCAGACCACCACGACCGAGAACCTCGCGATGGTCGAGGAGTCGGTGGCTTACGGGGTCGCCCGCGGCCGCGAAGTGATATTCGACGCCGAGCACTTCTTCGACGGGTTCGCGAGAGACCCTGAATATGCCGTCGAGGTATGCCTCGCCGCGGCGCGGGCCGGCGCATCGTGGGTCGTGCTCTGCGATACCAACGGCGGCTCGCTTCCAACCGACATCCGGCGCGGGGTCGAGGCGGTGAGCCACGCCCTGGACCGCGAAAGGTCCGCCTCGCGCATCGGCATCCACTGCCACAACGACTGCGAGCTCGCGGTCGCCAACTCCCTCGAGGGTGTGATGGCCGGCGCAGACATGGTCCAGGGCACCATCAACGGCTACGGGGAAAGGTGCGGCAACGCAAACCTGGTGTCGGTGGTGGCGGACCTGGTGCTGAAGCTGGGCCTGGAGGCGCTGCCGCGCGAGTCGGTGGAGCGTTTCAGCGACCTGTCCCGGACCGTCGCGGAGATCGCCAACCTGGCGCTTCCCCTCCAGCAGCCGTTCGTGGGCCACGGGGCGTTCGCGCACAAGGGCGGGCAGCACGTCGCCGCGGTGTTGAAGAACAAGGACTCGTACCAGCACATCGACCCCAGCCTGGTCGGGAACGAGCCTCGCGTGCTCGTGTCGGAGCTGGCCGGGCGGGGCAATGTGCTGGCCAAGGCGCGCGAGTTCGGTCTGGAGCTGGACCGCGACGACCCGCAGACCCGCTGGCTGGTCCAGCACCTCAAGGAGCTCGAGCACCGCGGCTATTCCTACGAGGCGGCAGACGCGTCCTTCGAGATGCTGGTCCGGCGCCTGCAGCCCGGCTACACGGCGCCGTGGACGGTGGCGGATTTCACGACCCAGGTCCGCAAGAACGGCCCGTCAGTGCACGCCGAGGCGACAGTGAAGGTGGAGGTCGGCGACGCCGTCTACCACACCGCCGCGTCAGGCAACGGGCCGGTCAACGCCCTGGACGCGGCCCTGCGCAAGGCGTTGAGCCCGCAGTTCCCCGGACTCGAGGGCGTCAGCCTCCACGACTACAAGGTGCGCATCCTGGACGGCGAAGCCGGCACCGCAGCGACCACGCGCGTGCTAATCGAATCAGGAAAGGGGCCGAAGCGATGGACCACGGTCGGCTGCTCGAGCAACATCATCGAGGCCTCGCTGCTCGCCCTCGTCGACTCGCTCGAGTATGCGCATTACACCGAGGGCCGGGCCGATTGACGGCAAAGCGACGCAGGCGCGCGACCCGCGAAGCCGCCAGGCAGGAGATTCCCGAGCCTCTGCGGCGTGACGTCCGGCTCCGCGGCGAGGACGATCAGACGGCAATACGAAGGAGCTTGCGGAGGTCGCTGGCGAATGTCTTCGTGTCGAGCGGCTTGACCACGTAGGCGTCACATCCGGCCGCGATCGTGCGCTCGAGGTCACCCTTCATCGCGAGCGCGGTCACCGCCACGATCGGGATGGATGCGGTCAGCGGGTCAGCTCTCAGGCGGCGGGTGAACGACAGCCCGTCTTCGCCGGGCAGCTGGACGTCCATCAGGATGAGGTCCGGCCGGTGCTCGGCGATCAAGCGGGCGGCCTGGATCGAGCTCGCCGCGACATCCACGTGATAACCCTCGAGCTCCAGGATCACGGTGGCCAGCATCTGGCTCGCATGGTCGTCGTCTACGACCAGGATCCGGCCGGGCTCGCAGGTCAGAGCACGTCCGGCCGGCTGCGCTTTCCCGATAAAGACAATGGCCATCCAGCCTCCCCCTGCCCGGCGCTGTTAACTCAGACCCCGGCACCAAGCATCATAGTGTTAAGTCAAGGCGGATGGACGAAACAGGAGGCGATGCGTGAAAGGCGCGTGCCTCAAGCGGCGCCAGGCTCAGGCGGTGGCGGCTCGAGAATTGCTTGCGTGCCGGCCCGGACGGGCGGCCGCGAGCGCATGCCTCAATTGTTGGTTGGCTCCGCTCAGATCGCCTCTAGCCTCGAGGATCTCCGCATAGATCCCGTGCGCTTGCGCCAAACGCTCAACAGCGGCGGCCGCCTCGAGCGCCTTGATGGCGGTGGCGCACTCGGCATCAGCAGCCTCATCGTGCCCCTCTGACGCGGCAATCCGGCCGAGCCACAGGTGCGCATCCGCGATGCGGCCCGCCGCGGCCTCGTCGACCGCCAGGGTCAAGGCTTCTCGGGCCAGCTCAGCGGCCTTTGCGAAGTTGGACTGGGTGAATTCGAGCTCGCTCAAGCTCAACAGGACGTCACTCCGGCCGGTCACCCCCGTCTCCTCGAAAAGACGCAGGGCGCGCTCGATGTGAGGTCGGGCCGACGCAGGCTCGCCGACCCGCACGAGAAGCAGACCGAGGTTGTTCTCGGAGCGAGCCAACGAGACACGGTCGTTCAAGGTTTCGTGGATCGCGAGCGCACGCTGGCTGTAACGGGACGCCTGGTTGATCTGGCCCATCTCCTCGTAGGCCATGCTCAATCCGCTGTAGGTGAGCGAAAGACGCCGCAGGTCGTGGACGCTGTCGCCGGCGGCGATGGACGCCTCGTATGCCTCGATCGCGGCCGGCCAGTTGCGGTTGGTGGAATGGACGCCGGCGAGAGTTCCGAGCAGCCGGAATTCGGTCGATGCCGGTAGGACCTTGAGAGAGCGAGCGGTCGTCAGCGCGCCTTCGACCAGGGAGAGCGCCGCTGGGTCCTGCATCAGGTACGCGCCCTGGGCCTCGGAGCACAGGCACTCGGCCGTCATCAGAAGGTCGCCGATGCGCTCGAAGTGAGCCCGCGCCGCGGCCGCGAGGCGGCGCCCGACGACCGGTTGACCGAGCCGCAGATGAGCCATGGCGACCAGGTGCCTCACCCTGGCCTCAGTGTCCGGGTCCAACCGCTGCTCGAGCAGGGTCTTCCCCGTGGCCACGACCTCGGCCAGTGCGCCGGTGGCCATGAGGCGCTCGAGCTCGGCCGTCCCCGCGTAAAAGGCGGGGTCACCCGTGGCGGGCGTCGCGAGGAAGAACTCGAGCGGGCGGCCGGTCCGCTCGGCGATCAACCGGAGCGTCTCCATCGACGGCTTCGCCTTCCCGGTCTCGACGAAATAGATCGCGGTACGGCTGATCTGGTCGCCGGCCACCTGAGCCAGGCTCAGACCGGCTTCCAGGCGTGCTTGCCTGGCGGTTCCGGGCTTGATCTCGACTCCGCGACGCCGTCCACGACGTCCCGATGCCTTGGCCGAGCCCACGGGAGGGCCCGGCTCACCCGGGTGCGACGGCAGGGCTGACACATTGCCAGCTTAATGCAGCCGAACCTCGCTTGACAGAAATGATTTGACGCCCGCCCGGAAGCCCGGGTGTTACAGGCAGCAGCCCACGGACCCTTCGGCACCGACTCCGACCGACAGGACCAGGACCAGCAGCGTGGCCAAAATCACGGCCAACAGCAGCTTTCGCATTGCAATCACCTCCTCTGCCGCGCAGACCGGCGCGGCGATGGACCCCGAGAATCAGCCGAACGACAGATCAAACGGCTGGCTTGGTGGCTAATCTGGCCAGGTGCCCTTCCCATCTGCGGACCGCCATGCCGGATGCCGCAGCCGCCCACCTCGCCACACCGCCACCGCCCCCAAGCACCCGAGCCCAACGGCGAGCTGCTCGACCTGGAGCCGGGCCGCGCCCTGTGCGCCCACGACCGGCAAGGCGCCCATGAGCCCGGCGGCGCCGGCGACCAGGATCGCCACCAGCACCCGGGCCGCCCCGAACTCGGCCGTGTCGTCAGCTCCGCCCGCCATCTCGCCCGCGCCGACATCGCATCGCATCGAATCCACGAGTGCCTCCCGCCTGGCCGTGCTCACACCCTCGAGCTGCCAGGCCTGCCTATGCATGTTAACTGACATTCCGCGTGACTTAACATAGAGAGGGAAGTGTCCACACCTCCTTCTCCCACCTACTCCCCCTTGCTGCGGCCCTCTCGGAGGGCACAGGCGAGCCCCTATGCGCCAGATCTCGGTGTGATGGCGGCCGGGCTCGGCTTGCGTGGCTGGCGCGCCTTCACGGTCGCCTCCGTCGTCGCCGGGACTCTCGCGGCAGCGTTCGTCGCCTGGACCGCCCTTCGGGTCGGCGGAGACCAGGCGACGATCGCCGTCGACGACATCGGCGAGGCGGTGGCCGCCTTCGTGGCAGCCGCGAGCTGCGGACTGGCCGCGGCGAGGAACGAGCATCGCACCCGGATTGCGTGGGGCCTGTTCGCGACCTCGGCGGCCAGCTGGGGGATCGGCGAGGTCATCTGGTCCGTGTACCAGGTCGGCCTGGCGGTCAATGTCCCATTCCCCTCGGCCGCCGATGCCGGTTACCTCCTGGCGGTCCCACTCGCGGTCGGCGGCGTGTTCGCGTTCACCTCCGCCCCATCCCGTCTGACCACCCGCGGGGAGGCACTGCTGGCCGGAGCCATCATCGCCCTGTCGCTCCTCTTCATCGCTTGGGCGATGGGCCTGGGCCAGGTCTATTCGAACTCACCTGCTTCGCCCGAGGCCAAGCTGATCGGTCTCGCGTATCCGCTGGGCGACATCGTCACGATCACGGTCCTGGTGCTGGCCCTTCGCCGCGCGCGCAGGACCGAGCTCGGCCGCCTTTTTCTGCTGCTGGGGGGCCTGGCTTCGGCTGCGCTGGCGGACAGCGCGTTCGCCTACCTCACCGCCAATGGGACGTTCGGGGCCATCGGCAGCGTCCTGGACGCCGGCTGGGTGGTCGGGTACCTGATGATCGCCCTCGCTCCGCTGTGGCCCACCAACGACGCGGAAGCCGTCAGAGCGGAGGGCCCTATCGAGCTGTGGCAGCTTGCGCTGCCCTGGGCGGCCGTTCTCGCGGCCTCGGTGGTCGCCGTCCACCTGGCCAGCACCGACCACGCGCTCGATCGCTTCGGCACGGTGCTCGTGGGTGGGGTCGGGATCCTGCTGGTCGGCAGCCAGGTGCTTTCGCACCGCGATTCGCTGTCTCTGCTCGTGACAAGCCAGCGGACGGAAGCCCAGCTCGAGCGCCGCAACAGCCTGCTGGATGAGATCGTCACCCACGCCCCGCTGGGCATAGCCCGCGTCGGCCCCGACATGAAGATCATCGACGTCAACCCGCGCCTGGCCGCGCTGCTGCGCTCACAGACGCGGCAGATGGTGGGAACATCGGTGGCCGCGTACCTTCATCCCGACGAGTTCAATCGTGTGTTCGAGACTTTCCAGCCCCTGTGGAAGGGCACGGTCGACACGATCGAATCCGATAGCCGCGCCGTGCGCGCAGACCAGACCGAGGTGTGGCTGCACTGGAGCGCCACCGTGGTGAGGAACACGTCAGGCCGAATCGACTATTTCCTCGCGATGTACGAGGACACCGACGCGGACCACGCCGCCAACGAAGCGGCCGCCGCCCACCTGGCGGGCCTGGAGCGGCTCAACCAGCTGAAGAGCGAGTTCGTGGCCCTGGTCAGCCACGAGTTCCGGACCGCGCTGGTCGGGATCCAGGGTTTCAGCGAGATGATCCGTGATTCCGACATCTCGCTCGATGACGCGAAGGGGTTTGCCTCCGACATCAACAAGGACGCGGAGCGCCTGAACAGGATGATCAACGACATGCTCGACCTTGATCGCATCGAGGCCGGTCGCCTGACGCTCAACGTCGAGCCGGCGAACATCAACCAGCTCGTGAACGACGCCATCGCCCGGGCCAGGGCCTCGAGCGCCAAGCATCTGATCGTCAGCGACCTGGATTCGCGCGATCCCGTCGCGCAGTGCGACCCGGACCGCATCGCCCAGATCATCACCAATCTCCTGAACAACGCGATCAAGTACTCGCCCGACGGAGGGGAGGTGAAGGTCACGAGCCGCGCTCGCGACGGTCACGTGGACGTCAGCATCAGCGACCACGGGGTCGGCATCGCACCCGAATTCGTGAAGCGGCTCTTCAACCGTTACGAGAGATACGAGAAGACGAGTGGCCAGATCATCGGCACCGGGCTGGGGCTCGCCATCACCCGTCAGATCGTCGAGCTGCACGGCGGGAAGATCTGGGTCGACAGCGAGCGGGGCCAAGGGTCCGACTTCCACTTCACACTTCCGCTCGCCGCGACATAGCGCGGCCGGCCTCCTAGCCGCGCTTCAGAAACTCGCTCACCAGCGACTGGAAATGGAAGACGCCGTTCTCGCGTAAAGCCGAGAACCTGCCGCGGTCGTACGAACGCGACCGCAGCCCTCGCTGGACCTGCTCGCACACAGCGATGTCCTCCTGCTGGATCTCATCGGAGAACGCGATCGTCTGCTGCATGGACTCCCACCCCTCGCCCGTGCCGGGCTCCGCGAAGAACCACTCGAAGATCGTCAGGGTGCGATCCACCCCCAGGGGCAGGATGACGTTGGTGCTGATGTTGTCCTGGTAGATGTTCAGCATCGTGTTCGGGAAGATCCAGTAGTAGAGGGCGTCGTCCTCGGCCCCGGGCATGCGGATGTAGCGCCGGTCCCGGCCGGGCACCTCGCCCGGTTTCAGCTCGCGGATGGGCGCGTGCTGCTTCGAGTAGTAACGGAAGGTCTCGACCCGGTACTGGTCGTACTCGAGCTCCTTGAACAGGCCTGGATGAGCGATGGGCAGGTGGTAGCCCTCGAGGTAGTTGTCCACGTACACCTTCCAGTTGCAGGCGATCTCATAGTCGCGCCGCTCGACGCGACGCATTCGGGACAGGTCGTACCCTGCGGCGGCGATCTCCGACGGGATCGCGCCGATCCACTCTGAGAGAGGCGCCGCGTCGGGATCGAGGTTGGCGAAGACAAAGGGCCCCAGCGTGTCGACGCGGATCGGGACCAGCCCGAACTTCGCCTTGTCGAAATCCTCGGTTCCCTCCATCTCGCGCGCAACCTGGAGCCGGCCGTCGAGGCCGTACACCCAACCGTGGTACCCGCACTGCAGCGACTTGCGGTTGCCCCGGGTCGTGACCACCTGCGCCGCGCGGTGGCGGCACACGTTGTAGAAGCCACGCAGCTTGCCATCCTGCGCGTGGGTCAAAAGGATCGGCTCGTCGAGGATGAACGTGGGCTTGAAGTCGCCCACGCGCGCCAGCTCACCGGCGTGCGCCACGAGCTGCCACGTCCTGGCGAAGATGTGCTCCTTCTCACGCTCGAGGACGAGCGGGTCCAGGTAGTCGGTGGAAGGCAGAGTCGACGCGCGAGCGACGTCGGAGCTGGTATCGATCTTGGCCATCGCCGACATTCAACCACCTCGCGATACGGCTGGGGGCGCTAGGGTGGGCCCGTGCAGCGCGCGACGCTCGCGGTCGTCAATGGGAGGGTTTGGGGCGCGGGGCCCGGCGTCACGGCGGTAGCCGTGACCGGGGATCGGATCGCGGCCATCGGCGGCGACTCCGACATCCGCCGGCTGGCCGCGCCCGCAGTCCAGCTGGTCGACGCCGCCGGCGCGACCATCATGCCCGCCTTCAACGACGCGCACGTGCACTTCCTCTCGGCCTCGCGCTCTCTCGGCGAGCTCGACCTGCACGGCGCTCAAACGCAGGAGGAGGTTCAGCGCCGGGTCGAGGACTACGCGAGGCGGCACGCCGGCCCGTGGCTGGTCGGCCGCGGCTGGTTCTACTCGGCTTTTCCGGGCGGCATGCCGGCCGTCGAGCTGCTCGACCGCCTCGTGCCCGACCGGCCGGCGTACATCGAGTCTTTCGATGCGCACACCGGATGGGCCAACTCGCAGGCGCTGCGGATCGCCGGTGCGCCACCCGGAGAGGTCCTCAAGGAGTCCGCGATGCTGCTGGTGACGAGCCGCATACCGCCGCGCTCGCGGCCAGAGGACGTCGAAGCGCTGCGCGCGGGGATGCGTTTGGCGGCGTCGAGGGGCATCGGGTCGGTGCAGGAGGCGGGCCGGGGGGTGAGCCAGCTCCCTTTGTGGGAATCGTTGCTCGACGGCGGCGAGATGACCGTTCGAGTCCGCCTCGCATTCGACATGAGCCCCGGGATTTCGATGGGCGACTGGGCGGACCGCCTTGCCACCTACCGGGAGGCTCGGCGCGACCACGGACCCTGGATCTCGACCGGCATCCTCAAAGCCTTCGCCGACGGCGTGGTCGAATCGCGGACGGCCTCGCTGCTCGAGCCGTACCAGGACGGGGACGGCCGCGGGGCGCCCCTGTGGGAGGGCGACGAGCTCGCCACGGCGGTGCGGATGGCCGACGCCCAGGGCTGGCAGGTCCAGGTCCACGCCATCGGGGACGCCGCCATCCGCCAGGCGCTCGACGCCTTCGAAGGCACCACCGCAGGACGTCGGCACCGGATCGAGCACATCGAGGCGCCCGCCGAATCCGACGTGCCTCGATTCGGCAAGCTCGGCGTGGTCGCCAGCATGCAGCCTCAGCATGCCGACCCGGCTCTGACCGAGGTCTGGCGGCGCAACCTCGGCGCGCCCCGCTCGGATCGCGGCTGGCCATGGATCTCGCTGGCGGAATCCGGCGCGAGGCTGGCTTTCGGGTCCGACTGGCCGGTCGTACCGCTCGACCCCTTCGCCGGCATCTCGATCGCGACGGCGACCCACCGTCAGAGGCTTGACCTGGCCCACGCGGTCGAGGCCTGGACCTCGGGCAGCGCGTACGCCGAGCACGCCGACGGCATCAAGGGGGAGCTGCGCGCCGGGATGCTCGCGGACATCGCGGTGCTCGACCGAGACCTCGCGTCGGCGCCGGCCGCCGACCTCGGCTCGGCCGCGGTGAGGGCGACCATCGTCGGAGGCAGGGTCGCCTACGAAAGGTGACGGGCCGGGACGTCGAGTCCCGGCCCGCCGAAGTGTGCCTAGACGCCCGGCGCGCCTGCCGGAAGGGGCGTCCCCGCCGTGCTCGTCGGCTGAGCGTTGACCGCGTGCCCGCGGCCGACCGCCCAGAAGATCACGGCGATGGCGATGAGGAACGCCACGGTGACGAGCGTGTAGATCTCGAAGGTCGATCGCGAAACGCCGCTGTAATCGGCGTTCCAGCTCGATGTGAACAGGCCGGGCCACAGAGAGAAGACGGTGGCCGCAACGACCCAAAACATGGTGAGGATCACGCAGACCCACGCGCCGCTCTGCCCGCCGGGGACCATGTAAGGCCGGCGGACGTGCGGGTACTTGCGGCGCAGGGTCAAAAGAGCCGGGAAGATCAGGATGTAGGAGAAGGTGGTGGTCGAGATGACCAAGCCGAGGACGGCGGCGAAATATCCGTGCAAGCCGCCACCGGTGACGAAGAAGGTGATGAACATGAAGATGGTGGCGATGATGCCGGAGAAGACGTTCACCACGATCGGGGTCCCAAAGCGCGACGAGAAGTAGCCGAGCTGCTTGGGCCCTGACCCGGCCAGGGCTCCGATGGCCATCAAGCGGTCGGACCCCATCAGCCAGGTCGTGCCGCTCGAGAGCAGCACGAAGATCACGGCCAGCGCGGCGACGTGGTTGAAGAAGGGCGCCGCGCTACCAAGCACGCTGCTCGATGCGAACTGATACGCCGCCACGAAGCCGGATACGTTGCTGAGGTCGGTCGACGAAAGGATCAGGACAACCCCGGCAATCGGGATCGCGTAGCCGAGGAACGAGACGAGCCCCGAGACGTAGACCGAGCGCGGGATGTCTTTCTGCGGGTTGTCCATCTCCTCGCTGGCGTTGGTCTGGAGCTCGAAGCCGATCCACTGGAAGACGATCACGCCGATGACTCCGATCAGGACGGTGGTGTCGGTCGGGAAGAACCCGCCCATGCTGCCGTGGAATCCGTGCTGGATTCCGGAGACGATCACAAGGAGAGCGAAGAACCCAAGCAGGGCGATCCTGAGCATGGCGCCCAGGTTGGGCACCCACTTCATATAGCGGAGCGAGAGGATGTTCATGGTCACCGCGACCCAGATGAACAGGAAGCCGATGACGACCTCGGCACCCTGGTTGCCGCTGAAGCTGCTGCCCCAAAGGGCATCCGACGCGGCGATGGCGGTTGCGGTCAAGGTGCCGCCGAGCCAGATCGGGTTGCTGAGCCAGTAAAGGACGCTCACTACCGCCCCGGCGAAGTGGCCGTAGGCCAGGCGTACCCAGTCGTAGGTCGCGCCTTCGGTCGGGAACGCGGTGCCGAGCTCGGCCGTCAGGAGGCCATACGGGATGAGGAACGTGAGCGCCGAGACGATCAACCAGAAGATCGCCTGCGCTCCGTATGAAGAGGACTGCCCGATCGTGTCGATGGCCACGATCGCGCAGATCGTGAAGAAGATCATGTCGAACCTGAAGAGCGACTTCTTGAGCTTGCGCTTTTCGGCTACAAGCTCGGCTACGGCGGCGGTATCCCCCATCCAACCCTCCCCTGGTCTCTGACGAACAGCTGAAAACGCGACAATTAGAGGGCAGAGGCCCGGACCTGTCAAGGCGGGGCCTGACGACGGAGGGTTTGAGATGGCGAGCACGACCAAGCGAGGGGTGCCGGCCGGACGAGTCGCCGAGCTCATCCAGGGCGAGGAGGAGAAGTTCCGGCGAGCTCGACCCCGCTCGCGCCAGCTCTGGAACGAGGCTCGCGAGGTCATGCCGCGAGGCGTACCGTCTTCGTTCCAGGATTCGTCTCCTCAGCCCGTCTTCATGGAGCGCGGGCACGGCAGCCGGGTCTGGGACGTGGACGGCAACGAGTACGTCGACTTCCACAACGGGTTCGGCGTGATGATCGTGGGCCACGCCCACCCCAAGATCGTGGACGCCGTGACCCGGCAGGTTGCGCTGGGCTCGCATTTTGCCCAGCCGGTCGAGAACAGCATCATCGTGGCGCGCGAGCTCTCGCGGCGCTTCAAGCAGCCCAAGTGGCGCTTCACCAACTCGGGCACCGAGTCGACGCTGGACGCGGTGAGGATCGCCAGGGGCTTCACCGGCCGTGAGCGGCTGATCAAGATCGAGGCCTCATACCATGGCCACCACGACGCGCTGATGGTCTCGGTCGAGCCGCCCCCCGACAGGATGGGACCGGCCGATTCCCCCGCGTCGTTCCCGCAGAGCGAGGGCATCCCCGCCGCCATCGTCGAGCTGACCACGGTGGTGCCGTTCAACGACCTCCCGGCGCTGGAGAAGGCGTTCGAGCATCACAAGGGCGAGGTGGCGGCGGTCATCGTCGAGCCGGCCATGATGAACGTCGGCATCGTCCTGCCCGACCAGGGGTACCTGGCAGCGATCAAGGAGGTCGCGCACAAGCACGGCGCGCTTCTGATCTTCGACGAGGTGAAGACGGGCGTCACCATCTCGGCCGGCGGCGCCACGGAGCGCTTCGGCGTGACGCCGGACATCGTCGCGCTGGCCAAGGCGATCGGCGGAGGCCTACCGTGCGGCGCCGTCGGCGGTCGCGACGACGTAATGGGCGTGATCGAGGACAAGCGGGTCGCCCAGATGGGCACCTTCAACGGAAACCCGCTGACCATGGCGGCGTCGAGGGTCACCTTGCTCGAGATCCTCGACGCGTCCGCGTACGCCCACTTCGACGCGCTCGCAGAGACGCTGCAGGGTGGCCTCGACAGCGTGATCGGCGAGCACGACCTGCCGTACCACGTCACCACGCTGGCGGCGCGCGGCGGCGTCACGTATCGCGCGCGGCGCGTCCGCAACTACCGCGACTACCTCGAGATCGACAAGAACCTGGCGTACCTGAGCTGGCTCTACCAGTGCAACCGCGGCGTGATCATGGCCCCGGGCGCTGAGGAGAACTGGACTCTTTCGGTCCAGCACTCGATCGACGACGTGCAGCGGTACGTCGACAACTTCGCCGAGATGGCCAGGGACCTGCGCGCGTAGAGGGGTAATCGCTTGCCGCGTCTCGGAGGCATGTACGGCCCGGACGTGACCTTCTTGGGGGTCGACCGGTGCGACCTCGAAGACCGCTCGACGTTCGCGGGCGCAGACGTCGTGATCATCGGCGGCGACTGATCGAATCCGGCGCGTGTCGCGGCGACCGCTTTCTTCAGGTCGGCCTGCGCGGATACTGGCCCGAGCCGCCGACCCTGAAGTGGATGGCCGAGCAGGGAATGCGGTCCTTTGAGATGCACGAGGTCGTCGCGCGCGGGCTGGACGCGGTGCTGGAGGAGGCCTTCAAGATCGCCGTCGACGGCTGCGACGGGGTCTTTGTCTCGGTGGACCTCGACGTGGTCGATCCCGGCATGGCACCTGGCACCGGGACCCCTGAGCCCGGGGGCCTCACCGGCCGCCAGCTCCTCGACGCGGTACGGCGCATCGCCATCGAGGTCCCCGTGGTCGGCGTGGACGTGGTCGAGGTCGCGCCGGCCTATGACTCCGCCGAGATCACGTCGTTCCTCGCCAACCGGGTGGTGCTCGAGATGCTGTCGGGGATCGCCTTCAGGCGGAGCGGCGGCACGTGGGAATCCATCCCCCGCACCCTGCTGGAGGGACGCTAGTCGAGGTAGGGACGGACCATCTCGGCCAGCTGATCCAGCTGGGCCAGAGCCACGTCGCGACTGTCGGGCGATACGTAGTAGATGAGCCTTTCGACGCCGGCCTGGGCAAGTCGCTCGATCTCCGCGGCCTCGGGCCTGGGGTAGTAGCTGACCGGGATCGGCGATCGACTGGCGGCCCTGGCCAGCTCCTGCAGCTCGGGGATCCGCTCGATGACGTCGCCGCGGTTGGGCATCCAGCCGTCGGCGTAGCGCACGACGCGCTCGAGGATCTTGGGGCCGCTGCCCCCCAGGACGATGGGCGGGTGAGGTTTCTGGAGCGGTCTGGGCCACGCCCACATCGGGCCGAAATCGACCATCGAGCCGTGGTACTCGGCTTCGTCCTGCGTCCAGATCGCCTTCATCGCCTCGACCTTCTCGCGCAGCAGCGTCCAGCGGGTGCTGAAATCCGTGCCGTGGTCGGCCATCTCCTCGCGGTTCCACCCGGCGCCGACGCCGAAGATGAAGCGTCCGCCTGACACGAGGTCCAGGCTCGCGACCTGCTTGGCGGTCTGGATCGTGTCGCGCTGGATGACAAGGCAGATGCCGGTCGCGACCAGGAGCTTCTTGGTGGCGGCGGCGGCCACCGTCAGCGCGATCAACGGGTCCATCGAGTGCCAGTAATGCTTCGGCAGCTCGGCTCCGCCAGGCCACTTCGATTCCCGGCTGGCCGGGATGTGCGAGTGCTCGGCGACCCAAAGCGACTCGAAGCCGCGGTCCTCGACCGCAGGCCCGAGCTCCGCCATCGAGATCGCGTAGTCGGTCGGAAAGATCGCGATTCCGAACTTCACCCCTCAATGGTGAGCCATCCCGCGACGCGGCTCGGCTCAGGCACCAAGGGCCAGAACCCCGAGACCAGCTGGCGCATGGCCAAGACCGGCAACGCCTATCTCCGCTCGGCCGCCTACAAAATGGCCGTGGTCGGTATCCAACACAATCCGGTCATCCGCGCTCACTACCTGCGCAAGCGGGCTCAGGGCAAGAGCGCGATGAACGCGATTGGTCACTCCATGTCCAAGGCCCTGGCCATCGTCTGGGGCGTCTGGCGTTCAGGTCGAGACTTCGACCCCGCCCTCGGAGGCCCCAGGACTTGACAAGACCCTATGGGTTCAGAAGGCCAGCGCGCTCCTGGAGGGACGGCGCAGCGGGGTGGCCTGCGCGTCGAGGGCGGCGCACAGGGCGGTGACCGCTGTGGCGTCAAGACGCGACCCGGCCTCCTCGTGCAGGACCCGCCGCGCCTGGTACTGGCCGCAGGCTTTGCGGTACGGCCGGTCCGAGGTGAGGGCGTCGTACGTGTCGGCGACCGCGACGATGCGAGCCTCGAGCGGAATCGAATCGGAGGTCAGGCCGTACGGATAGCCGCTCCCGTCGAGGCGCTCGTGGTGATACAGCACCGCGAGCACCTCGCGGCTCGACTGCCCGGCTCGGTCGAGCAGGTTCAGGCCCATCTCGGGATGGCATCTCATCAGGGTCCACTCCGACTCGTCCAGGGCCGTGTGCTTGCCGAGCACGGCGTCGGGAATCCCGGCCTTTCCGATGTCATGCAGCAGGCCGGCCCGGGCCAGGATCCTGAGCTCGGCGGCGCTCATCGACATCTGGCGGCCGATGTGCACGCACAGCCGGGCCACGCGCAGGTTGTGCTGGCGCGATTCCCGGTCCTTGACCTTGAGGCCCAGTACCGCGACCGCTTCGAACCATCCCTTGATCTGCTGTACGGGCGGTTGTACTAGCAATTGGGACTCCCTCCGATCACCGGCCGACGGATCGACCCGCGCTTTTGATCCGAACGCTTAGATCGACAACGGTCGGGAGGGCCGGTTTGGTCGCCGATCAATTCGCGGGCAGGCTACTCCTCGTAGCCGTGGTTTGTCTGCGGCGCTAGGTGGAGGACTGCCGCCAGTCGAGCGCCGGGCCCAGTTTCTTCTCGAACAGAGCAGCCACCTCGCCAGGTTTCGGGAAGCGGCCGGCCGACTCCTTGCTGAAGATCAGGCTGCCGTCGAGAGACACCTCGAAACGGCCCTTGCTCCCGCTCTGGAGCTCGACCGCTCGCATGATGGGCGCCCAGCGGCTCAGGAGCTCGCTCGCCAGGCTCACGGCCTGGTCAAGGTAGTCTCAAGGGACGCAGTATTCGATGCGCGCGTCGTGCAGCGGCGAGATCACGTTTCGATCATAGGCGCGGCTTCGAGGGCGGCTCCGCGACGACTACCGCGCCCGCATCCTGTTGTTCTTCGGGTTGTGCTCCACCTCCGCGAGCCCAAGAGCTTCGAGCAACGGTGGCATGTACATGCCGAACCTGCCTCGCAACCCCTTTTTCAAGCCGTACCAGCCGCCGACCGGGTTGGTGGACGACCTCCCCCATGCCTCGACGGTGCCTTCGGCGGCGGGCTTCTGCTCGTCCGCGCTGCCGAGCGGCACCCAGTCGCCGCGCTGCTGGAGCATCGCGTGAAGGTCCTCGATGGCGCTCAGGCGATAGCGCAGCTCGGTCTTGCCGACGATGCACACGATCGCCGGGGGGTCCAGGGTTTCGTCTCTGTACATCTGGTACTCGGACGAACCGCTCGGGGTCGTCAGCTGCCAGGGAGACTGCTTGGTGCCTGAACCTTTCGCTTCAGTACCGGGCATGACCGCCCTCCCACGTAATCGCCGCCGGCGCTCCGTCACTTATACGCTAAGTCGGGTCAGCCTCCAAAGACGTCCGGGCGGATACAGCGGGCCGGCGGTGGCAAGCGGGACGTCCAGCACGTAGTCGCCGAGGACCAGGTGCTCGACGCCCTCCATCGTTCCCGCCGGAAGCGGCTGGTCGACGACGATCGATCCGGCCTGCAGGCTCTGCCGCAAAACCATGGCCGGCCATTCCACGAGGTCGACGTCCACGGTCGCCACGAGGTCGGTCTGGGGTCCCCACGGCGTGGTGTAAGTCGCGACGGTCTGGTTCCGCGCGATCACCCGGCGAACGTGAAGCGCGACCTGCATCGCGGCCAGCAGCGTCTTGGCCGCGGAGAACGCGGCGGCCAGGGTGGCCTGTCCCATCACGCAACCGAACATCGTGATCGGGTGGCCGTCCACCGGCAGAACGGCGGCGAAGAGAAAGTTGGCGCCCGTGCTGAGCCCCGAGCCGGTCTTCATTCCGATGATCCCCTGCTGGCCGAGCACGGCGTCCACGTTGTAGACGGTGCCGGCGACCGGCAGCTGGGCCTGGGTCATCGACACGACCTGCGCGAACACCTCCTGCTTCATGGCAGCGAACCCGAGCGTCATGAGGTCGGTGGGCGTGCTCATGGTCAGCGGGTTGGCGCCGGAGGTGTCTGCGAACGTGGTGTGCGCGAGCCCAAGGGCCTTGGCCCGGGCATTCATCTTCATCACGAAAGCGGCTACCGAGCCCACGTCCCACCGTGCGAGGGTCTCCGCGAGGTTGTTGGCCGAGGGGATCAGCAGTCCCTGGAGCGCCTGGAGCTCGGTGATCTGCTCGCCACTGCGCACCGGGACCACCGACTCCTTGTCCGCGACGTCGCTCAGGTAATACCCGACGTCCGTGTCGGTGAGCGTGATCATCGGCCCGCTTTCGCCCTGCTTCAAAGGCCTGTCTTCGAGGACCAGCAGCGCGGTCATCACCTTGGTGACGCTCTCGGCGGGAATCGGCTGCTCGTTGCCTGACGTGCCGATGAAGCCCAGGCCGGCCACGGACACCGCGGCCGAGCCTCGGCTGGGCCACGGCAGAGGCGGCGCGGTGCCGGGCACGGTGTCAGTCGCGGGTAGCGCCGGGCTCGCAGCGACGGCTGGTATGGGCCGGAGATAGCTCCAGGCAGCCAGGCCCGTTACGGCCAGCAACAGCACGATCCCCACCCGCAACCGCATCTCGCCCAACCATAGCGAAGGCAGGTCTGGCGATCAGGCGCTCGCGCGTCGCAGGGCCCACGATCGCGCCAGCTCGGCGATGCGCACGGCCACATACGTCGCGAAGGCCAGCGAGGTGATGAAGAAGCTCACAGGGTGAGGTGAGTAGAAGGCGATGGCGAGGCCCAGCCAGGTGAAGACGAGCGCCAGCGCGACGCCGATGAGGATCGCTCGCGCCGGGCGGCTCGTGAAACGAACGGCGATCGCGGCCGGTGTGACGACGAGGGCGAAGATGAGCAGCACTCCGACCACCTGCACCGCCTCTGTGACGGCGACCGCGAGTATCACCATGAAAGCCATCGACAAGGCGATCACCGGCACGCCCTTGGCGCTCGCCAGCTCTTCGTCGACCGACGAGAAGAGCAGAGGGCGATAGAGGGCCGCGACGCAAGCGAGGGAGATCACGCCCGCCACCAGGGTCACCGTCACGTCGCTGGCGCTGATGCCGAGAATTGCGCCGAACAGCAGCGCGTAAGCCTCCGTCGCGTAGCCGCTGTACAGCGAGATGAACAGGACGCCCAGGCCAAGGGCCCACGCGAGGACGATCCCGATCGTCACGTCGCGGCCGCGCAACCGGCTGCCGAGCGCACCGATGGCCGCCCCCGCGACCACCGTGAACCCGAGCAGGCCGAAGACGGGGTCGATGCCGATCACGACCGCACCGGTGGCGCCGGCGAACCCGATGTGCGAGAGCGCATGCGCTGCGAAGGCCGAGCCACGCAGCACCACGAAATACCCGATCACGCCGGCGACGATGGCGACGATGGTCCCAGCCTCGAAGGCGTGGACCATGAAGTCGTAGTGGAAGAGCGCGGCGAGGTCGTCGAACACGTTCCAGCTCGGCAGGGGCGACGTGTTGTTCACCGTGAGGTGGAGGATGGCGTCATGCATGAGGATGGCTCGCCTCCTCTTCGAGGCCGACCACGAAGGTCCTGCCGCGGCGGTCCTTGATGACCTCCACCGGGGTCGAGTAGATCTCGGTCAAACGCTCGGATGTGATGATCTCCGCCGGCGTGCCCATCGCGACCTTGCCGGCCGCGACAAAAAGCACATGGTCGATGTACGGCAGAAGAGGGTTGACGTCGTGCGCGATGAGCACCACCGTGAGGTTGCGCCGGCGCGAGATCTGGCTGATCAGCTGGACGATGGCGCCCTGGTTGCGCACGTCGAGATACGACAGCGGCTCGTCCATCAGGAGCAATCGCGGGTCGCCGACCAGGGCCTGGGCGAGGAGCAGGCGCTGCTGCTCGCCGCCCGACAGCCTGCCGAGCGGCCGGTCGGCGTAAGACACGGCACCGACGGCCTCGATCGACGAGGCGGACGCCTCGCGCGCCCTCTTGCGGCCGGTCAAACGCACGCCCCACCGATGCCCGTCGACGCCCAGCCCGACGAAGTCCCGTCCACGCATCGACACCTCAGGGTCGAACGAAGAGCGCTGCGGCACGTAGCCGATGGCCGGGTTGCCGCGTAACGGCGCGCGGCCGAACACCTCGAGCCGACCGGCGGCCGGCGAGAGGCGGCCCAGGATCATGCGGATCAAAGTCGACTTGCCCGAACCGTTCGGTCCCAGGACCGCCGTGAAAGATCCAGGCGGGATGGAAAAGGTCGCGCCGGACCAGACCCTCCTCGAACCGTAGCCCGCGGACAGGTCGAGCGCGGCGACCGCCTGACCGTTCAGCTGGTCGCTGACAGCGCCGCCTCCAGGCTGCGGAGCTGCGCCAGCTGCCAATCCTGAAACGTCGCGTCTTGCGGCTGGAGCGTCTCGGTCACGGCGACCGTCGGGATACGGTGCGAGGCGGCCAGAACCTTGATGTCAGTAGTGACCGCGGTCGCGGTTTGGGAGTTGTAGACCAGCGCTCTGATCTGGTTGCCCGAGACCTGGTCCTGGAACTGGACCACCGCCGAGGCCGGGGGGTCGATTCCCTCCGAGATCGCGTTCATGAAAGCCGCCGGGGTGGTCAGCCTCAAGCCCAGCGCTGCTGCCATGTACACGAAGATGCTTTCGGTCGAGCCGATCGCCACGCCCGAGTACTTCTGCTTGATGCCCCCGACCTCGTCCTCGAATGGCTGCAGCGCCGCGGTGAGATCGCTGCGCATCTGGTCGAAGTAAGTGGCGTCTTTGGAATCGATGGACTTGTAATCGGCGGTGATGCGGTCCGCGGTGAGCACGACCGCCTCGGGGTCATACCAGAAGTGCGGGTTGTCCCCGGCCTTCTTGCCAAGTCCGGTCGCCACGTCCAGAACCTCGCGGCCGGCGGCCGGGTTGGCGTCGACGAGCTTCTGGCCCCAGTCGTCGTATCCGGCGCCGTTAAGGATGACCAGGTTGGCGTCCGCGAAGGCGCGGGCGTCGTTGGCGCTGCTCTCGTATTCGTGGGGGTCGGCGTTGGGATCGCTGACCACGCTCTGGACGCTCACGCGCGTCCCTCCGAGCTGCTCCGCGACGCTGCCCCAGAAGTTCTCGGCCGCGACCACGTTGATCTTGCCCGCCGGGCTGGCGGTGCCGGCGCCGCAGGCGGCGATGCCGCCCAGCAGAACGAGCAGTGACAGCGAAGCCAACCCACGCACGACGCAAGAGTATTGCACAAATTACTTGCGCAAGGCGTTTGGGCGTAAACTGGACGCATGGCCCGCCCCAGTCCGGTGAGCGACGAGGTCAAGAGCCTGTTCGCGGCCGAGCGCAAGCACCTGTGGTCGATCGACGAGCTCCACGGCGCCGTGGTCGAGGCCCTCGGTGCGGCCGACTACTCGACGGTCTTCCGAGCGGTGTCTGTGATGGAGAAGGACGGCCTGATCAACCGCGTCGACCTGGGCGACGGCAAGGTGCACTACGAGCTCTCCGACTCCCACCACGAGCACGTGCGCTGCGACTCCTGCGGGCGCGTCGTCGAGGTGCCCGGCTGTGTGCTCGAAAACGCGGCGTCGGCCGTCAAGGAGAGCACGGGGTTCGTCGTGACGAGCCACCAGCTGCTCTTCGGTGGGCTCTGCCCGGAATGCGCCTCAGCGCGTAAGGGCTAGGGCGCCACGCCCAGGCTCGAAGCGCGGCAGCGTCCGCTCGCGTGCTGCCAGTATCCTGCCTTCCAGTGAAGGCGCTGGTCAAAGCCAAAGCTGGGCCCGGCCTGTGGCTGCAGGAGGTGCCTGACCCGACGCCGGGCCCGGGCGAGGTGCTGATTCGCGTGCTCCGCACCGGCATCTGCGGCACCGACCTGCACATCGAGAGCTGGAACGAATGGGCGCAGCAGACGATCCACCCCCCGCTTGTCGTCGGGCACGAGTTCGTAGGGGAGGTGCTGCAGCTGGGGGAAGGCGTCGCTTCGGTCTTTCCCGGCGAGATCGTGGGCGCGGAAGGCCACATCGTCTGCGGACGCTGCCGCAACTGCCTGGCCGGCCGGCGTGCGCTATGCGCTCACACGGTCGGCATCGGGGTGCAGCGGAACGGCGCATTCGCCGAGCTCATCGTCATGCCGGCGATCAACCTGTGGCCCCACCTGGACAAGATCGACCTCGACGTCGCCTCGATCTTCGATCCTTTCGGAAACGCTGTTCACACCGCGACCCAGTTCCGGGTCGTCGCGGAGGACGTGCTCATCACGGGCGCCGGCCCCATCGGGATCATGGCCGCGCTGGTCGCCCGGCACAACGGCGCACGTTTCGTGGTGATCACCGACGTCAGCGACTACCGGTTGGATCTCGCTCGCCAGGTCGGGGTGACGCGCGCGATCGACGTCAGCAAGACGAGTCTGGCCGAGGTGCAGGAAGAGCTCGGCATGAAAGAAGGTTTTGACGTGGGCTTCGAGATGTCCGGGCAACCGAGCGCGCTGCGAGACATGATCGCTTGCATGGCCCACGGTGGCCGCGTCGCGATCCTCGGCCTGCCCGACCGCGAGTTCGCGATCGACTGGACGCAGGTGGTATTCAAGATGCTCACGGTGAAGGGCGTGTACGGCCGGCAGATCTTCGAGACCTGGTACCAGATGTCGGTTTTCACCCAGAGCGGGCTGGACATCTCGCCGGTCATCACTCACCGCTTTCCATACCACCGGTTCGAGGAGGCGTTCGAAGTCGCTCACTCGGGGCGGTGTGGCAAAGTCGTCCTCGACTGGACGGCCAAGAAGTAGCCGGTGTTCGACCGCATGCGATCGCATCTGACCACGCAGCTTGGTGAGCTCCGCGAGGCCGGCCTCGAGAAACCTGAGCGCGTGATCACGTCGCCCCAGGGCTCCGTGGTGTCGGTGATGAACCGCGACGTGCTCAACCTGTGCGCCAACAACTACCTCGGCCTGGCCGATCACCCGGCGATCGTGGCGGCGGCCAAGGAGGCTCTCGACCGATGGGGCTATGGCATGGCATCGGTGCGGTTCATCTGCGGCACGCAGGAAATCCACAAGGAGCTCGAGGCCGCCCTGACGGAGTTCCTCGGCACCGAGGACACGATCCTCTATTCGTCGTGCTTCGACGCCAACGGCGGCATATTCGAAGCGCTGCTCGACGAGCACGACGCCGTCATCTCCGATGCGCTCAACCACGCGAGCATCATCGACGGCATCCGTCTGTGCAAAGCCAGGCGCCTCCGGTATGCCAACCGCGACATGGAGGACCTGGAGAAGCAGCTCCAGGACGGCGCCGACGCGAGGTTCCGGCTGATCGTGACGGACGGGGTGTTCTCGATGGACGGTTACCTCGCGCCTCTGCCCGAGATCTGTGCGCTGGCCGAGCGATACGACGCGCTGGTGATGGTCGACGACTCTCATGCGGTCGGCTTCATGGGCGCCGGCGGGCGCGGCACCCACGAGCACCACGGTGTCATGGGCCGGATCGACGCCATCACGGGGACTCTCGGCAAGGCGCTCGGCGGGGCGAGCGGAGGCTACGTCTCAGGCCGCAGGGAGATCGTGGCGATGCTGCGCCAGCGTTCGCGTCCCTACCTCTTCTCCAACTCAGTCGCGCCTCCGATCGCGGCCGCGAGCCTCAAGGTGCTCGAGCTCCTGCGGACTGCCGGCGACCTCAGGCGGCGCCTGGCGGAGAACACCGCCTTCTTCCGCGGAAGGATGACTCAGGCCGGCTTCGACATCCTGCCCGGCGAGCACCCGATCGTGCCGGTGATGGTCGGCGACGCGGCGCTGGCCACGAAGATGGCCGGGATCATGCTCGAGAAGGGCGTTTACGTGGTCGGCTTCTCGTTTCCTGTCGTCCCCCAGGGCAAGGCCCGCATCCGGACCCAGGTGTCTGCAGCCCATTCGCGCGACGACCTCGAGCGTGCGGTGCAGGCCTTCATCCAAACGCGCGAGGAGCTCGGCGCCGTCAGCGCGTAGCACCCCTACAAGGGCTGGTCGGTTCTGACCTCTGCGCCGTCCTGGGCCCAGCGGGTGTGATAGGCGCCTTCGCGATCGGTGCGATGGTACGTGTGGGCCCCGAAATAGTCACGCAAGCCCTGGATGAGGTTGGCCGGGCCACGCTCGCGGCGGTACCCGTCGTAATAGGCCAGCGACGACGCGAATGTCGGGATCGGTACGCCCTGGTCCACCGCGGCCTTGACGACCCTCCGCCAGGCGGGCTGCGCCGACGCGAGCGCCTCCTGGAAGAACGGGTCGAGCATCAGGTTCGGCAGGTCCGGCGCCTTGGCGTAAGCGTCTTTGATGCGGTCGAGGAACTGCGCCCGGATGATGCACCCGCCGCGCCAGATGGTCGCCAGGGCGCCAAGGTCGAGGCTCCAACCAAACTCGCGCGAACCCGCGCCGAGGTGCTCGAAGCCCTGCGCGTAGGCGACGATCTTGGCGGCGTAAAGGGCCTCCTGCAGGTCGTCGACGAGCCCGTGGGGAGCTTGGCCCGGGCCGGGTCCACGGAGAATTCCTGCCGCTGCCACGCGCTGCGCCTTCTGGCTCGAGAGAGCGCGGGCGAACACTGCTTCGGTGATGCCGGTCAACGGCACGCCGAGCTCGAGTGCGGACTCGCTGGTCCAGCGGCCGGTGCCTTTCTGCTCAGCCTCGTCCTCGATCGCGTCCACCAGCGCCGACTGCGAGCCGCCGTCACGCTTGGCGAGCACGTGTGAGGTGATCTCGATCAGGTAAGACTGAAGACGGCCCTTGTTCCATTCGGCGAACAGCGCACCCAGCTCGTCGGCACGCAAACCGAGGGATTGGCGCAGGAGGTCGTACGTCTCGGCGATCAGCTGGATGTCGGCGTACTCGATGCCGTTGTGAACCATCTTCACGAAGTGCCCGGCACCGTCGGGCCCGATGTAGGTGCAGCACGAGCTGCCCCCGACCTTGGCCGAGATCGCAACGAGCATCTCCTCCACACGCGCGTATGACTCGCGCGTGCCGCCTGGCATGATGCTCGGCCCACGAAGCGCTCCTTCCTCCCCGCCCGACACCCCGGCGCCGATGTAGCCCAGGCCGCGCTTCTCGACTTCCGCGGCTCTGCGGCGGGTGTCGTGGAAGAGCGAGTTGCCCCCGTCGATGATGGTGTCGCCCGGCTCCAAGACCTTGAGGAGCTCCTCGATCGAATCGTCGACGGCCGACCCGGCCTTGACCATGAGGAGAACGGCCCGGGGCGGACGGAGGATCGCGGCCACCTCTTCCAGCGATCCCGCAGGCTTGAAGTCGCCTTCGCTGCCGTGCGCAGCCATGAACTCGTCGGCGCGCTGGCGGGTGCGGTTGTAGACCACAACCCGGAATCCGTGGGAGGCCAGGTTCCGAGCGAGGTTCTGGCCCATCGTGGCCAATCCGACAATCCCGATCTCGTTTTCCATCATTCGGCCACGGAGATCATCTTTCGGGCGCAATCCTCGCAGCCAGAGGCGAGGTCGACTGCTTCGGACCGCAGCAGCAGGCCCACCAGCTTGCCGTCGGAGGTGGTCACCGGCGCGCTCTCGAGCTTATGTTCGACCATGTAATCGGCCATCTCCTTGATCGGGACGTACGGGCGGAAGGTGCTGGGCCCCGGCCGCATCGCCTCGGCGACGCGGAGGTCATCGCCCTTGGCGAGCTCCATGGCGCGCAGCAGTCCGAGCACGACGTCACTTTCGTCCACCACGACTGCAGCGTCCCATCGCGCCGCCTCGGACCGCGCGCGCACGTCCCCAAGGCGCTCATCCGGCCCGCAGGTGGGCACGTCCTTGCGCGCCGCCGCACTGGCGCGCGGCAGTTGGGAGTTGGCGCCCTCGGTCGGCAGTCCCGCCGCAAGCCAGTCGAGCTTGCCCGCCTTGTACTCGTGGATCTCCCGGAAACCCATCGCCTGGAGCCGCGCCGCGGCCCTGGGTGCCATGTCTCAAGCAGCGTCCCAGCAGTACACGATGACCGGGCGGTTACGGTCGATCTGCCCGGACTCCTTTTCCAGCCGGCGGAGCGGATGGCTCACCGCGCCGGGCAGGTGGTCCTCCGCGTACTCATTCGCCGGCAGGACCTCGATGAGCTGGGCGCCGGAGTCGACCATCTGCTGCAGCTGCTCACGGTCGATCAGGGTCGCCATCCGAGTCTCATCGTAGACACGTCAAGGCCTGGCGTCGTACAACTTCGCAAGGTCCGCCGGGAGGGTCAACGCGGGGTCGAGGTTCGCGGCCTGGCCGCCCTGCTGCAGCGCATGAACGACGAGCGTGGAGCAGATCTGATGGTTGCGCCGGATCAGGCGGAGCGGCCACCCGGACAGCAGGTACAGGGTTGCGCCGAACAGGTCGAGGAACCCAAAGCCCTCGCCGACCTGGCCCTCCGCATAAGCCACCGCACGCGAACGCCCGGCAGCATCGAAGCCCGAGCCCAGCCTGACGAGGTGATATTCGTCATCTCGATACTTCGAGATCGGACTGCGCTTCACCCCCGCCGTCTCGGCCTCGACCAGCGATCCGTCCTTGGCGACCACGACCGCGGCGTGGGACCAATGCGCAAACGGGGCGTCGGCGCCGCGGAACCTCCTCTTCTCGGCTTGGCTGATCAGGCCCGCGATGAAGTTGTGACGGTGGGCCAGGATGAAATCCCCGCCGGAAAAATTCCTGGCCTCCTCGCCCGGACCGTAACGCTCGACCGTCGCCATCTCGATGTTGTAACGCCGGGTTAGGCGGTGACGGACGGCGCTCTGGACGCCTCTTCCTCGGCCGGGAGCGGATTGCGTATCCCGACCGCATTGACCAGCGCGCCAAGGACCAGCAGGCCGGCGCCGATGAGCATCGCCAGGTGGAACGAACCGGTCGACGCGTCGCGTACGAGCGACGCCAGATGCGGGTCGGCAGGCGGGTTGAGCGGGCTGACCTGGGTGCGAAACGACGTCGACGAGACGTCGACGGCGGTGAGCCGAGCTCCCAGATAGGAATAGAAGTTCGCGGTCAGGAAGACGAAGACCAGAGCTCCCGCCAGTTGCGGTCCGACGCGCGAGATCGCGTTGTTGATGGCCGAGCCGACACCGGAGTTGCGAACCGGCACCGAGGTCATCAGGGCCGTGGTCAGCGGCGCCACCAGCATGCACAGCCCGGCGCCAAAAAGGACCGAACCGGGCAGGAAGTCGGCCGCCCATGAAGCGCTCGGCACATAGCTCGACGGGTCGCCGGGGCGCAGGCGCCACGCGACGCTGCCGGCCGGCACCCGGCTGTACCAGAGCACCCCGAGCGCCATCACGACCGGCCCTGCCGCCATGAACCAGCGAGGCCCATAGCGTGCGGCCAGGCTGCCGAAGCGGGCCGAGAACAGGATGAGGAAAAGGGAACCTGGGATGGCGCCCGCACCCGCCGCCGCCGCGCTGTAGCCGAGGGTTCCCTGCTGGAACAGGGCGAGGTAGTAGAAGCTGACGTACAGCGCGCCATAGATCAGCAGCGTCGACACGTTGGTGATGCTGAAGTTGCGCGAGCGGAACAGGCGCACCGGGATCAGCGGGTGGGCTGACGTGACCATGAGGATGGGCAGCGCAATGGTGGCGAGCACGCCCACCGCGAGCGCGACGTAACCGATCGGATCGCGCCAGGCCCTCTGCTGGCCGTAGATGGCGCCAAACGCGAGCCCTCCGACGGCCAGGGCGACGACCATCGCTCCGAGCCAGTCGAAATGAGAGGAAGCCTGGTCGTCGCGGCTCTCCGGGACGTGCCTCCATGTGAGCCACAGCGCGACGGCTACGAGCGGGATGTTGATCAAGAACGCGACACGCCACGAGATCGTGTCGACGAGCACGCCTCCGACCAGCGGCCCGAGAATCGACGTGAGACCCGAGGCGCCCGCCCAAACACCGAAGGCCCGGCCCCTCTGCTCTCCAGAGAAATTGGCCGTGATCAGCGCGATCGAGCCCGGGACCAGCATCGCGCCCGCGGCGCCCTGCAGGATGCGGAAGAGCACCAGCGTCTCCATCGTAGGGGCGAGGCCGCACAGCACAGACGTGACGCCAAAGCCGAAGAGACCGAGCAGGAACATGCGCCGGCGCCCGTAGTAATCGGTCAGCGCCCCGCCCAGGATGAGCAGGGAGCTCAGCGTGAGCAGGTAGGCGTTGTAGACATACGACTGGCCTTCCAGCACGCCGAGAAACGCGCGTGGGAGGTCGCGGCCGATGCGGGGCAACGCGACGTTGACCACCGTCGAGTCCAGAAAGATGATGCCCGAACCGAGCACGGCGGCCGCAAGGATCCAGCGCTTGCTGGTCATCTGGTGAGCGTTACTCGAGGTGGAAGTCGGTCGTGACACCGACCCCGTTGCGCAGCGTCTGCAGGGTCGAGCAGTAGCGCTCCGCGCTCGCGAGCATCCGCTTGGCCCGCTCCGGGTCGACGCCGTCCTTGACCTTGACGGCGGTCCGCATCTCGATGCCGGTCGCGCCCACGGGGACCTCACGATCAACCGCCAGCGTGCCGCGGAAATCCCAATGGATTCGCACCTCGACGTGCACGGACTCGAGCTCTACTCCCATGTTCGCGGCGACCGAACGGATGGTGCTCTCCTCGCAGATGGCGAGCGCGCTCGCGAGGATGTCCCCTGAACACGGCGTGTCGCCGGCCCCGCCGGCAGCCGGATGCAGGCCGGCGTGAATGGTGACTGCGGGGAACCCGGATGGCGCGACGCTGCAGTGCCGCGGGTCTGACAGGTCGCTGGGAACGCTCCTCGCTTCCGTCACGACAAGCGCTGAATCGGGGTCGGCGCGATACCTCTCCTTCAAAGGAGCCTGGATGTTTCGCAGGTCGATCTTGTATGGCATGGGTACATTGTCTTCGTGCACGAGCAGGTGCGCACCTGCACCTGGCACGGGCCGCTTACGATGCAGCGGCCTTGGATCTCGCCGCCGTCATCACGCTCGTCGCAGCCGGCCTCTTTGGTGTGGTCTCCGGTTTCAACGACGGCGGCAACCTGCTGGCGTCGTTCACATCCGGACGCGTGATCACGCCCTCGAAGGCGGCAGCCCTGCTGCTGATGAGCCTCGCCGGACCGCTGGTCATCGGCACCGCGGTCGCTCGAACGATCGGCGTCAACATCGTCGACCTGCGCGGCCAGGGTGAGCTGGGTTACGTGATGATCGTGCTGGCGCCGCTGTCGGTCGTCCTGCTGTCCTGGCGCGCCGGGATCCCCACGAGCATGACCCTGGCCCTGGTCGGAGGGATGCTGGGTTGGGTGCTGGCCTCAGGCGGCCACGCGGTCGTGCACTGGCCGGGCGTGGCGCGCGTGCTGATCGGAATGCCGGTATCGGTGTTCGGCGGTGGCCTGCTTTCGCTGCTGGTCTACTGGGGCATCCGCAAGCTGATGGGGACGCGGCCTCATGCCACGATGCTGGAGCTCGCCAGGTTTCAGCTCGTCACGGCCGCCATCCAGGCATTCGCCTACGGCGCGAACGACATGGAGAAGTCGGTGGGGCTGATCGCCGTCGGCATCGCGCTGGGGAATCATTCGCCAACCGTCGCGTTTTCGAGCCCCATCCCTATCATTGGCGCATTCGTCCTTTTCTATGTTGGTGCGCTTGTCGGCGGCTGGCGCGTGGCTAGCCGCATCGGGTTTGGTGTGTTGCGAGTCCGCCCGGTGCAGGCGCTTGCTCAGCAACTTGCGTCGGGCACCGTGGTCGCCGCGCTCGCGACGGCGGGTGCGCCGGTCAGCATGACGCAGACGATCGACGGCGGCCTGGTCGGCGTCGGCGCCGCCCTCCGCGCGTCGGCAGTCAGGTGGGGCATCGTGCGCGAGATGCTCGGCTCCTGGCTCTTGACGCTGCCGCTTGCCGTGGTCGTCACGTATGCGCTGCACCTCGCCATCCGGGCCGCGGGGGTGGCGCCATGAGCTTCGGCCGGACCATCAAGGCGCTCGCCCGCTCGAACGACCGCCGCTTCGTCGCGCTCCTGTCCGAGCAGGCCGACCTCACCATCCGGGCGCTGCAGGCGCTCGAAAAGTTCGGCCGCGACGAATCGTCGGACGGCGAGATCATCGACGAGATCAAGGAGATCGAGCGCGAGGGCGACTCCAAGCGACGCATCCTGATCGACGAGCTGGCACACACCTACGCGACGCCGTTCGACCGCGAGGACCTGTTCGCCCTTTCGCGCGCGGTGGACGACATCCTCGATGCGGCCAACGAGACCGCCATCGAGCTGGCGATCTACAAGATCCCCCCGCCCGCGGGCCTCCAGGAGATGGCGGGCGTGCTGGTGGAAGGGGCCCGCCACATCCGCGCCGCCGTCTCGGAGCTGCTGGACCACCCCCGGGTCGCGTCCGACCACGCAGTGCGCGCGAAGAGGTCCGAGAACAGGATCGACGGCCTGTACCACCTCGCCGTCGGCCATCTCTTCGACAGCGGCGCGGAAATGAACCAGATCCTCAAGTCGAGGGAGATCTACCGGCACCTCAAGAACTCGGCCGACCGCATCGACCGCGCGGCGGACGAGATCTCGGTGATCGTGATCAAGCGAAGCTAGGGTCCTGCGCCGGAGGTTCGTGAGCAAAGTCGCGGCACCAGCGGTCGTTGCCAAGGCACGGGTGGCGCAGCGAGGAGTGCGTCGGTAGACGCATGACGAGATGCGCCGGGCCCCGTAACGCAGGCTTCAGGGCCGGAGGCCCCCGGCCGCTGGGGCCGATGGATTTGCCACGAATTTCTGGAGCAGGACCCTAGGGTTTCATCGCGCTCGGCGGCCCCGGCCGCCACAGGTGCGCGACCTGCACCACCACGACGGCAAGCAGCACCAAAACTCCGCCCGCCACCTGGACCGCCGAAAGGCGGTCGCCCAGCAGCGCCACCGCGAGGATGACCGTGACCACCGGCTCCCACGTGCTGATCAGCGCTGCCCGCGCGGCCCCGATGCGGGGCAGGCCTGCGAGGAACAGCGAGATCGCGAGCATGGTCGGAAAGAAGGCGATGCCGATGGCGACGGCCCATCCGTTCACGTTGCGCGGGGCGGCGGCCTCGTGGCCGAACGCCGCCAGCACGCAGAACGCAAGCGCGGCGCCCGACATGATGACCGCGCTGGCGCCAACCGCGGGGACGGAAAGCATCACGCGCTCGCCGATCAGGATGTAGCCGGTGTAGATCGCGGGCGACGCGATCGCGAACACCAGCGCCCACGCGATCTGAAAGTGAGCACCGCCGACGAGCATCGCGACGCCCACGAAGCTGGCCGCAAGCGCGACCCCATGCCACACGGAGACCTTGCGACCAAGGAAGATCCAACCGGCGACGACGACCAGGCTGGGGTAGATGTAGGCGATCAGCACCACGAGGGAGGCGGGCAGGGTGCGCAGGGCGATGAAGTAGGTCAACGACTGGCCCGTGTACACGACCGCGCCAAGCAAGCCGAGGGTCACAAGGTCTTTTCTGGCCAGGCGCCAGGGCTGCTGCCCGAGCGCGCTGGCCAGAGCCCACATGCCGATCGCAGCGAGCGTGAACCGGAACGCCAGCGTCTGCTCGGTGCCCAGCCCGGACGCGTACGCGAGCTTGGCGAAGATGGCCAGCGTGCCAAAGCCGGTGGCCGAGATCAGGACCATCGCCATGCCCACCACCTCCCTGCGGCGGGCGGTCGTGGCGGGATTTATGGCCAGAGGAGGTGGCCGAGCAGCATGCCGATGAGGACGGCGAAGGCGTATGTCGCGCGAGGGAATCTCCTGACCATCGAGCGCACGCGGTTGCTCATCGGGTCCCGGCCCCGCGCAAGCGCGATCGACTCCTCGAGCATCACAAGGAATGCGAACAGCGAGCCCGCCGTCGCGATGAGCGAGAGGATCGCCGGAGGGTTCAACGTCACGGACGGGCGCCCGGAGGCGAGGTCCTACCCCGCGCCGGGCCCCACAGGAAGTGGCCGAGCAGGAGGCCGATGACGACGGCGATGACGAAGGCTACGCCTGGGTACGAATGAACGGCCGGCCGCACGTAATCGGTGATCGGCGTATGGCCTGTCAAGAGCGCCCAACTCTCGAATGCGAGCGCCAGCGTGATGACGCCGAACAACGCTGTGACCAGCCACGAGAAAACGTCGCCCAGGGCAAGCCTCATCGGACGAAAGCTTAGGCGACGGTATGAGGGCGCCCGGGCCGTCCGCGCCCAGGCCCAGCGGAAACCCTCGGTCAGCGGACCCCCGCGGTGACCTGAACCTCGTTCAGACGCCCAGTTTTGACGTCATAGATGAAGCCGCGAACGCTCGACCTGTTGGGAATGAACGGACTTGCCTTGATGCGGGCGATCGACTGCTGCACGTCTCCTTCGAGGCTGCTGAAGGCCTCGAGCGCGAACTGCGGGCGGATCCCGGTCTCCTTCTCGATCTGGCCCTTGACCTCGTCATCCTTGAACGTCAGCATGCCGCAGTCCGTGTGGTGGATCAGCACGATCTCCCTGGTGCCCAGCAGGCGCTGCGAGATGACCAGCGAACGGATCGCGTCATCGGTGGCGACTCCGCCGGCGTTCCGGATGACGTGTGCCTCGCCCTCCCGCAGGCCGAGGATCTTTTGCACGTCGAGCCTCGCATCCATGCATGCGAGGACGGCCACGTGCTTGGCCGGCAGCATGGACAGGTCTCCCTTCGTGAACGAAAGCGAATAAGCCTGGTTGTTGTGAACTAGCTCGTCTGTGACGCTCATCAGAAATCTCCTTGAAATGCTGCGTTAAAAGAAAACGGGCACGCAGCAGGTACAGAGCGCCGATGAGCATCGGCAATGGTCCACAGCACGGCGGCGGGTCAGCAAATCCCCCACTGGATTCACGATAGCGGGACCCCGGCCGCAAACTCAAGTACGGAATTTCTCGACCTCGCTGGCCGAGGCACGAAGCTAGGGCCGGAAATTCCTCTATTCGCCCGCCACGTGCGACGCCTACGCCGTGGAAGGGGGAGCGGTGGACCGCCGTATGACGAGGCTGACTCCCACGAGCTGAGTCCGGGGCGGTCCATTGAACCTTTGCTCGACGCGGTCGGTGATCGTGGCGATGGCGAGCCCGGCCAGCTCGTCGCGAGGCTGAGCCACGGTGGTCAATGCAATGCGCGCCATGCCCGCCGTCGGCACGTCGTCGAAACCGACGATCGAAAGGTCTTTGGGAACCCGAAGGTTTGCCCGGTCGGCGAAATCCTGCAGCGCGATCGCAGCCCCGTCGTAGGCGGCAAAGACGGCGGTTACGCGATCGGGTCCGCTGAATATATCAAGTAGATCGACCTCCTTTCCGTCGATCGACGCATGGTCTGCGGGGGGCGACCAGCCGATCCACCTCACCGGCCCAAGCCCCGCCCGGAGCAGCGCCTGCCTGTATCCCTCGAAACGCGACAGGTCGGACTGATCCTGGTCCTCCAGGATCGAAAGGTAAGCAATTCTTCGGTGTCCGATCCCGATCAGGTGCTCGGTGGCCAGCACCCCACCCTTGATGTCATCCACCGACACCGTGTCTCCCCAGTCCGCGGTGCAGCTGACGAAGACGACCGGCACGTGGTGCTCGAGGGTCTGCTGCATCGTGTGCGACCGGCCCGAAAATCGGAGGAAAACGATCCCAGCGACCCGGTACTCGAGGAGGGTTTCGATTCCGGCGAGCTCACTTTCGCCGTCCCCTCCCGTGTTGCACAAAATCGCCGTGTACCCGCGGGCTGCGGCATGTCTCTCGACTGATTTCGCCAGCTCTGCGAAGAACGGGTTGGCAATGTCGCCGACCACCACGCCGAGGGTGCTGGTGCGCTGCTGGACCAGCTGGCGGGCGAGCACGTTGGGCCGGTAGCCCAGCTCCAGGATCGCGCCCTGAACGCGCAGGCGGGTGGCTGCCGAAACCCCAGGCAATCCGCGCACCACGTTGGAAACGGTGGACTTGGAGACGCCAGCCTGCGATGCGACGTCGAAGATCGTCGGCTGCCGGCGCACGATTGGTTGGCTGTCGCGGCCCCTCGCCATCGGCTGCAATGTTATTCCGGGGACCCGGAAGCCCAGACCTCAGCTTGCGATCGCAGGCAAGCCGTCGGAACCCACCGAGGTTGACCGAATCGTGGCTACAGCTGCCAGCGGTGGTCGGCGTCTGTGGTGACGAGCCAGCGGCGGCGAGGTCCCGCCATCACGTTGAGGTAGTAGAGGTCATAGCCTGGACCCGCCGCCACAGGGTGATAGCCGCGCGGCACGAGGACGACGTCGCCGTCGTGCACCTGGAGCGCTTCGTCCGTCGAGCGATCGCCGGTGTAGACGAGCTGCACCGCGAACCCCTCCGGCCGGGCGGTACGGTGGTAATAGGTCTCTTCGAGGTAGGTCTCCTTCGGCGGGTCGTCGGTGTCGTGCTTGTGCGGCGGGTAGCTGGACCAGTTCCCGCCCGGCGTCAGAACCTCGGTGACCAGCAGCGACTCCGCCGCTCGGTCCTCCATGAGGATGTTGTGGATGGTGCGCTCCGTCCGGCCCGAGCCGCGGGTGAACGGCTTGATCTCAGCCGCCCGTATGAGGGCCGGCTCGGCGCCCCTGGTCGCGGGCGCCCAGCAGAGCGCCACCTCGCATCGCCCGCCGGACGCCGACACGCCAAGCACTCCGCCCGGCGGCGCGTACACCGCGTCGGGCGTGCCCTGGAAGACGCTTTCCCGAGCTCCGACCCCGCTCCAGCGGCGGTCGCCGAACGAGATGTCGGCCCGTCCCTCCAGCACCACCGCGCAGGCCTCCCGCGCCGAGGTCTCGAGCTCGATCCGCATCCCGGCACCCAGCCGGTAGACGTCGAACCCGACGTATGACCAGCCGGCCGACGCGGGCGTGACGGACACCAGCAGGCCGTCGGGTCCAGGCGTACGCGCGCTCGGCGCGACGAGGCTTCCGCTCACACGTACCAACGGCGCCGCGCCATCCCGCGCTCGTGGTCCTTGCGCGCCTTCCTGACGTCCGAGGATTCCGACACCTCGGCCACCGGAACCTCCCACCAGCTGTCGTAGCCGGGGACGCCCTCGTAGCGATCGACCGGGACGTGGATGACCACCGTGCGATCGACCTTCTTGGCCGCGACCAGCGCATCGCGCAACTCCTCGATGTTCCTGGCTCGGAACACGTGAGCGCCCAGGCCCTCCGCGTTGAGGGCCAGATCGACGGGAAGCCTTTCGCCGCCGCCTTGGGCCTGGTCGTCGCCCAGCGATCCATCTGATCGGTAGCGGTAGCGCGTCCCGAATCCTGCCGTGCCTTTGGAGCGCGACAGGCCGCCTATGGAGGCGAACCCGTCGTTGTCGACCAGCACGACGATGAGCTTGGCCCGCTCCTGGATGGACGTGACAATCTCCTGCGCCATCATCAGATACGAGCCGTCACCGACCATCACGTAAACCTCGCGGCCAGGGTCGGCCAGCTTGACTCCGAGGCCGCCCGCGATCTCGTAGCCCATGGTCGAATAGCCGTATTCGACGTGGTAACCCTTGGCGTCGCGCGTGCGCCACAGCTTGTGCAGGTCGCCAGGCATCGAGCCCGCGGCGCAGACCACGACGTCGGTCGGCGCGGACAGGTCGTTGACCGCTCCGAGGACCTCCGACTGCGCCGGCAGCGGAGAGTGACCAAGGTTGTAAAGGCGCGACACCTCCCGGTCCCACTCTTCCTGTAGGGCTGCGCATCGGGCCCTGTAGTCATCTGGCACGGCCCAACCCTCGAGCAGCTCGTCGAGCGATTCGATGGTGGCGCGAGCGTCCCCTTGCAGCGCGACGCCCGCGAGCTTGTGCGCGTCCGCCTCCGCAATGTTGACGTTGACGAAGCGCACGTCCGGGTCCTGGAACGCGGTGTGGGAGGCCGTCGTAAAGTCGCTGTAGCGCGTCCCCACCCCGATCACGACGTCGGCCTGGGCCGCGATGCGGTTGGCCGCGAGGGTGCCGGTGGCGCCCAGGGCGCCCATGGCGCCGGGCTGGTCGAAAGCGAGCGAGCCCTTGCCCGCCTGGGTCTCCCCGACCGGGATGCCGGTCCGCCGCACCAGGCGCTGCAGCTGCGCGGTCGCCTCGGAGTAGATCACGCCGCCGCCGGCCACGATCAGCGGGCGACTCGACGCCCGGATCATCTCCGCAGCCCTGCGCAACGCGTGCTTGTCAGGCAGCGGGCGGCCGATGTGCCAGGTGCGGTGCACGAACAGCTCGGCCGGGTAGTCGAAGGCCTCGGTCTGCACGTCCTGCGGCAGCGCGAGCGTCACGGCGCCCGTCTCGGCGGGGCTGGTCAAGACTCGCATGGCGGCCAACACCGCCGGCACCAGCTGTTCCGGCCGCTGGATGCGGTCCCAGTAGCGCGACACCGGCTGGAAGCAGTCGTTGACGCTCAACTCGCCTCGCCACGGGGTTTCGAGCTGCTGGAGCACGGGGTCGGGCCTGCGCGACGCGAACACGTCGCCCGGGAGGAGCAGGACCGGCACGCGGTTGACGGTCGCCGCAGCGGCCCCGGTGACCATGTTCGTAGCGCCAGGGCCGATCGACGTGGTGCACGCAAGGGTGGCGAGCCGGTTGCGCATCTTGGCGAATCCGGCGGCGACGTGCACCATGCCCTGCTCGTTGCGCGCCTGGTAGTACTTGAGAAGCTCGGGGTGCTGGGCAAGCGCCTGCCCGACACCGGTCAGGTTGCCGTGGCCGAAGATGCCGAAGCAGCCTTCGATGAACCTGTTCTCGACCCCATCGCGCTCGACGTTCTGCGCCGCGAGAAAGCGCACGAGCGCCTGGGCCATCGTCACGCGAAGGGTCTTCATGCACCGACCCCTTAAGCCGGTTCGGGGAGGATCACGTCGCGCACCATGGCCTCGAGGTCGCTGCAGGCCGCGATGAACTGGCGGAGGGTGCGCACGGTCGGCGCGAACGTGTCGAACTCCTCGAGTGAGAGACCGTCCTCGGAGTAGGCGCGCCGGAAGTCGGGGAAGTGCTTGACCAGCTGGTCCACCACCATGGGATCGACCGGGTCGTCGATCCGCGAGCGAACTTCTATGTCACTCGCGTTGAAGCGCTTCTGCCACGCCGACGGTGGCGATATGACGGCATCCGCACCGATCAACTCGCTCCATTGCATGTGGTTGCGGAAGGCTGCGGACAGCAGCCGCAGCCTGTAGCCGCGCTCGACGAAGATCCGGTAGGTCTTTTTGAAGACGGCGACGCCCGCCCACTCGGTCACGCCTGGGTCGACTGTGATGTCGCGCTTCTCGAGGAGCAACTTCAACCAGTCGTCGAGACGGCCGACCATGATGGTGCAGACCGGGCCCATCGACTCGATCTCCTTGCCCTCGGCCTCGCGCCGGTGCAGACCTCGCTCGACGGCCTCGGCGACCGCTATGCACTGCGGGAGCGTGAAGCAGACGGTTGCGTTGATGCTGAGCCCCCGGTAAGTCGCCTCTTCGATGGCTCTGACGCCCGCGTGGGTCACGGGGATCTTCACGATCATGTTCGGAGCGAGGCGGCCGAACGCCACCGCGTTCTCGACGATCGCGCCGGCGTTGCGGTAGAGCCTGGGGTCCGTCTGGATGGAAAGCCGTCCATTTCGTCCGCGGTGCTCGGCGAAGGCGGGCTCGAGCAGCCGGGCGGCCTGGACCGACATCTCCTCGACGAGCGTCCAGCCGATCTGGTCCGCGGTCGCTTCCGGGTGCTGGCGCATCAGGTCCTGGATCCGCGGCTTCCATTCGGCGAATCGCTTCTTGAGGATTCCCAGCGCGATCACGGGGTTGCACGTGGCTCCGACGGCGCCGTTTTCGATGGCGTAGCCGAGCTCGTCGATGTCAGCCGAGTCGTTCCACAGACAGGTCTGCGTGGTCTGCGTCATCTGGTGGAGGGGACTCTTGTACGTGACGGTCGGGCGAGTGACGGTCAAGTCGTTCTTCACATTACACCGCGACGCGAACCGCTCACCACCTGGTTACGACGACCTTTTTGCGCGTGAAGAATTCGATCCCGTCCGAGCCGTGCACGTGGAGGTCGCCGTAGAACGACCCCTTCCATCCGCTGAACGGGAAGAAGGCGAACGGCTGCGCGATAGGCACGTTGATGCCGGTCATGCCGGCTTCCACACGCTCGCGAAACTCTCGCGCCGCGCGGCCCGACTGCGTGAAGATCGTCGCCATGTTGCCGAGCGCCATCCGGTTGGCCTGGGCGATCGCCTCGTCGAGAGTGTCGACGCGGGCGATGGACAGGACAGGGCCGAAGATCTCCTCGTGCCCGACGGTCATCTCGGAGGTCACACCGTCGAGGATGGTCGGACCGAGAAAGAAGCCTGGCCGCGACATCTCGCGACGGCCGTCGACCACCAGCTCGGCACCTTCGGCGACGCCCCTGTCGACATAAGCGGCCACCCTGTCGCGGTGGTCGGCGCGGATGAGCGGGCCGACCTGCACCCCCGCCTGATCCCCGGGCCCGACCACCATCTTCAACGCTGCCAGGCGCAGCGGGTCGAGCAGCTGGTCGGCCGCCTTCCCCACCGCCACCGCCACCGAGCCTGCGAGGCACCGCTCGCCGGCGTTGCCGAAGGCCGAGTTGAGCACCGCCGGCACCGTCACCTCGGGGTCGGCGTCGGGCATCACGACGATGTGGTTCTTGGCGCCGCCGAGCGCCTGCACCCTCTTCCCGCTCGCCGCCGCCGTCTGGTAGACGTGGTGGGCGACGGGGGCCGAGCCGACGAACGAGATCGCGTTCACGCCAGGGTGGGTCAACAGCGCGTCGACGGCCTCGCGCGCGCCGTGGACGACGTTCAGGACGCCCTCCGGGAAGCCCGCCTCGAGGAAGATCTCGGCCAGCCGCGTGGCGCCCAGAGGCGTGCGCTCGGACGGCTTCAAGACGAACGTGTTCCCGGCCACGACGGCGAGCGGGAACATCCACAACGGGATCATCACCGGAAAGTTGAAAGGCGGGATGCCGGCGCAGACACCGACCGGGTAGCGGTACAGGTCCTGGTCGACGCCCCCCGACACGTCGCGCAGGGTGCGGCCTTGCAGGAGCGTCGGCGCGCCGCATGCGAAGTCCACGACCTCGATCCCGCGGCGCACCTCGCCTCGCGACTCTTCGAGGGTCTTGCCGTGATGGCGCGTGATGATCGCGGCGAGCTCGTCGAAGCGGTCTTCGAGGAGCGCCTTGTAGCGGAACATCAACCTCACGCGCTCCATCAGCGCGGTGCGCGACCAGCCTGGGTACGCGGCGGCGGCGGCTTGCACCGCCGCATCGACCTCGCGCGCGCCGGAGAGCGGCACCTGGTCGATGACCTCACCGGTCGCGGGGTTGTAGACCGGCAGCGTTGCAGCCCCTTCTGGGGCTCTCCACTCGGGTCCGATCAGGTTAGGGATCATGGCTTGCCACCTCCTGCGCAGAATCGACCGCGCTGACCGTCCTGTCCTTTCGACCTTCCACCATCACGGCCGCGATGAGCGCCGCCACGAGGGCCGCCACGGCAAACGTGTAGAAGGCCGCCTGGATGCCCGCGACCGACCACGCGACCCCTCCCAGTATCGGACCTATCGTGACCCCGACGTTTTCGAACTCCCCGAACAAACCCATGTAGAGGGCGTGGCGCCGGCGCGGCATGGACTCGGCCATCCATGCCATGGCCGCCGGCCAGATGAGCGAGGCGCCGAGCGCACGGACCGCGGTCGCCACGAGCACCTGCGCGAAGCCGCCGGCCGTCGCGTAGATCACGAAGCCGATGGCGGTCAGGGTTCCGCCGGCGACCATGGTGGGCCGGCGACCCCACCGGTCGGCAGCCCTTCCACCGGGCACCAGGAACAAGCCGCCGAGAAGGCCGACCGAGAGCATCGCGATCCCCGCGCTGGACGCGGACAGGCCGAGGTGCGCGGTGACCAGGAGCGGCAGGAGTGCCCCTTCGCCGCCCAACCCGACCTGGAAGAACAACACCATCGACGCCGTCACCACCAGTACGCGCACCAGGCTTCTGCCTCCGCGGGATTCCACCATGCGAGCCTGGTCGTCATCGCTCCATCGCCCGCGATGCTCGAAGTGCGAGTAACCCCTGAAGACCGGCACGAGCAGCAGCGCCGACAGTGCGGGCAGGACGGCGGTGGCGATGAGGACCGCCCGAATCGGGAAGTGGTCGATGAGCTGCCCCCCGCCTCCGGCGCCGACCGCCTCTGCGATGACCCACTGGGCGGTCAGAAGCGCCAGCCCCGTGGCGCGCAGATGCGCGTGCAGCGTGGTGCCCAGGTAGGAGCGCGCGATGGGGCCGACCGCGACCATCATCCCGGAGGCGAGGAAGTACGCGGCCGCGATGAAAACTATCGAGTCGGCTCGGGCGAGCAGCGCGATGCAGCCCGCGTACAGGAGCTGCGACGCGATCAGCGGCACGCCGTAGCCGATGCGGTCCGCGACGATGCCCCAGACCCACTCGAAGGCAAGCATCCCGAAACCGAACATGGCCAGCGTGATGCCGATCTGATCGGGTGTCGCACGCAGCCCTCGGAGCTCCAGCGGCAGGCTGATCTGCACGAGGCCGGTCGCCAGCGTGGAGAACGTAAGCGCGGCGATCAGCCCGCCGCTGCGGCTGCGGATCAGAGGTTCGGTGATGGTCGCAATACGATAGGCGGGACGTGATGGAGGCGGACGGCCGGCTGCGGATCGGGGTGGTGACCGAAGCGTTCGCCGATCGTCCGCTCGTCGACGTGATGGACTGGCTCGTTCGCGACGCGCCCCTGGTCACGGACCTGGAGGTCGGCGCGGGCGGTTATGCCCCGCCCGGACATTGCGACGTGCCGCGGTTGCTCAAAGACGCCGGCGCTCGCAGGGCGTGGATCGACGAGATCTCCTCCCGCGGCCTGCGCCTGGCGGCGCTGAACGTCTGGGGCAACCCGCTCCATCCTGATGCCGCCGTCGCAAGCAAGCACGACGCCGACCTTCGCGACGCGATCCGCCTCGCCGCCCTCCTGGGGATCGATCGCGTGGTCGCGCTCGCAGGCTGTCCAGCCGGCGCACCTGGCGACCGCACGCCTCATTTCGCGGGTGGTGGCTGGCTTCCGTACCTCGAGGACATCTACGACCCGCAGTGGGAGTCACGGGTCGAGCCGTACTGGTCCGGCGTGGCCGCATTCGTGCGACGCGAGCAGCCTGGCCTCCTGGTCTGCCTCGAGCTCCATCCGGGCACAGTGGTCTACAACGTGGAGACGTTCGGCAGGATCTCTGCCCTCGGCGAAGGGATTGCGGCGAACATCGACCCCAGCCATTTCTTCTGGATGGGCATGGACCCGCTGGCCGTCGTGGAGGCGATCGGGAAGCGAGCAGGCCACTGCCACGGGAAGGATGTCGTCTTCTCCGGGCGCCTCCTGGCCCTCAACGGGCTGCTCGACCATCGGTGGCCCAGGCCGCCCGACCAGATGCCCTGGAACTTCGCCGTCGTCGGCCGTGGCAAGGACGCCCCCTGGTGGCGGAAGTTCGTGGCGGCGATCGGCTCGTCCACCCGGGTGCGCACCATCGCGATCGAGCACGAGGACCCGTTCGTGGCTTCCGAGGCCGGCGTCCTCGAGGCGGCTTCGGTCCTGCGCTCGGCAGGCTAGTGCTGTTGACACTGCCGGTGCCTTCGGATAAGGTCCCACGGAACGTTCCAGCTTCGTTTGGGCGGGGGGTGGCATGGCGAGGCGTCTGAGGGTCGGGGTGGTCGGTTGCGGGTTGATCGCGCAGGTCATGCACCTGCACTACCTGCGCGAGCTGTCCGACCGCTTCGAGATCGCCGCGATCTGCGACCTCTCGGAAGAGGTGCGGGAGGCCTGCGGCCGCGAGTACGGCGTCGAGGCGCGTTTCGCGACCTGGCAGGAGCTGGTGGCCCAGCCCCTTGATGCGGTGCTGGTGCTGACCTCGGGCAGCCACGCCCCGATTGCCATCGCCGCCGCCAAGGCCGGCATGCACGTGCTGGTGGAGAAGCCGATGTGCTTTTCCGTGACCGAAGGGCAGGCGATGGTCGACACGGCCGAAGCCGCCGGGGTGACGCTGATGGTCGCCTACAACAAGCGCTACGACCCCGCCTACCAGCGAGCCGTCGAGGAGATGGGCAAGATGCGCGACCTTCGCCTCGCCCAGATCACCACGCTCGAATCGCCGCTCGAGCCTTACGTGCAGCACTACGAGCTGAGGCGGGGAGCGCCACTGGCCAAAGAGACTTTGGACGCCCTGACCGCAGACAACCAGGCCAGAATCTCGGCGGCGATCCCCGATGCGGACCCGCTGTCACGCTGGGCCTATCACCTGGTGCTTCTGGACAGCCTGGTCCACGAGCTCAACGCGATGCGCGGCGTCCTCGGCGAGCCCGACCGGCTCGAGTTCTCCGACATCCGTGAGACCGGTCTCACGGCGATCTTCAAGTACGGCACGGCACAGTGCATCCTCGCGTGGGTCGACCTTCCCGGGATCGCGCGCTACTCGATGGACTTCGCGTTCTTCTCCCCTGAAAGAAGGGTGACCCTTTCATTTCCGTCACCATTCCTGCGCAGCATGCCGACCCTGCTCGTGACCGAAGACGGCTTGGCCAAATCGCCGAGGTCATCGCGGACCGAGGAGATCACCTCCTATCGCGAGAGCTTCAAAGAGGAGCTCATCCACTTCCACGACTGCGTCATCGGCGGCCGCGAGCCTGTCACCTCTGGGCGCGACACGATTCACGACATCGCGCTGTGCGAGGCGATCGTCGCCGTGCATCGCAGCCGGGCGCCCCGCGACCACCCGTCCCTGCCGGCGGCGCCTGCCTCGCGCGGTGAGAATTCGTGACCCAGCAGCGCGTCGGCGCGCGGCTGACAGGCTCGACCGCCGCCGGCGACATAGTGGTCGCCAACGCGCCCGTCAGCTACGGCGCGTTCGAGCTCACGGTCGGCATCCTGCCCGACGTGCCCGACGCGGCGACGGTGCTCGACGAGGTGGCCGGCGCCGGGTACTCAGGCATCGACCTCGGGCCGCTCGGCTACTTCGGGTACGGAGAGGAGCTGTCCGACAACCTGTCTTCGCGCGGGCTCGCGCTCGCCGGCGGGTTCTTCGAGCTGCCCTTCAGCGACGTGGCCAGGATGCCCGCCGCGCTGAAGGAGCTGCGGGCTCTCCTCGACGTCTTCGACGCCGTCAAGCCCGGCCCGGGCGGCCTCAAGCCGCGGCCGACTCTGGCGGACGCCGGCTCGGATCTGCGCCGCTCACGCCCCGGGCAGGCTGCGACGAACCGCGAGCTCGGCTTCGACGACGAGGGTTGGAAGCATTTCGCCGAAGGCGTCGAGATGGCGGTCATGTGCTGCCGCGAGCGAAAGTACGAGGCCACCTTCCACCACGAACCCGGGACCCACATCGAGGCCCCCTGGGAGATCGAGAAGGTCCTCGAGCTCACCTCCATCGGGCTCTGCCTCGACACCGGCCACCTGCTCCTGGGCGGCGGCGACCCGGTCAAGGCGATGCGCGAATGGGGCGAGCGAATCAACCACGTGCATCTCAAGGACGCTCGCCGCTCTATCGTCGACCAGATCGTGCGGGAGTCGGCCCACGTGAACGAGATCTGGCGCCGGCGGGCGTTCTGCCGGCTCGGCGAAGGCGACCTCGACGTCGAGGGCGTGCTCGCCGAGCTTCGGACGCGCTACTCGGGCTGGCTCGTCGTCGAGCAGGACGTGCTGCCGGACCGCGCCGGCAGGTCGGCCGCCGACCAGCGCGCCAACCGCGAGTACCTGGCCGCCCGAGGCTTCTGACTCGTGGCAAGTTTCAAGCTGGCGCTGGCCGGCGCGGGCAGGATGGGCCGCAACCATCTGCGCGCGCTGGCCGAGTCCGACCAGGTCAGGGTCACCGCGATCGCGGAGCCGGGCGAGGCGGCCCGCGCGGCCCTGCCGCGGACCGAAACGAAGATCTATCCGGACCTCGATACGATGCTCGACGCTCAGGGCTTCGACGCCGTGCTGGTGTGCGTACCCAGCGATCTCCACCTCGAGACCGTGGAGCGCCTCGCGGCAGCCGGCCTGCCCGTGCTCTGCGAGAAGCCGGTGGGAGTGACGGCTCGCGAGGCGCGGGAGGCGGCTCACCTGATGGCCGCGGCGGGGCTGCCGTTGCAGGTCGGATTCTGGCGTCGCTTCGTGCCGGCCCTGCGCAAGCTGCGAGAAAGGATCGCCGCGGGGGAGCTGGGCGGCTTGTACATGGTGGGCTGCTACCAGTGGGACGGCGAGCCGCCCAGCGCGCAATTCCGCCGCCACAGCGGAGGCATCTTCGTCGACATGGGCGTGCACGAGTTCGACCAGACGCGCTGGCTCACCGGCCAGGAGTTCGGCGCCATCACCTCGCTGGCCTGCGGCGTGGCCGCCGAAGCGTGGCCGGGCGACCCGGAGAGCGCGCACGCGATCGCCGAGCTTTCCGGCGGCACCACCGCCGTCCTCTCGCTGGGCCGGCGTTTCCCACTCGGCGACGTGTGCAAGGTGGAGGTCTTCGGCACGAAGGACGCCGAGGAATGCCGCTTCCTGTGGCCGCCCACCGCGGACGACACCTTCTTCGGCGCCCTCCGGCTCCAGGCGGAGAGCTTCGCGCGGCATGTCCGCGGTGCGCCCCTGGAGGGCGCGGGCGGTCTCGATGCCGCCGCCGCCCTCGAAGGCGCGGAGCGCGCGACCTCCCAGCTGGTCGGCGCTTAGTGCCTCAGCCCGAGGTCGGGATCGGGATCGCAGGCTACGGGATGATGGGCAGGGCCCACTCGTACGCCTACACGGTCGCGCCGGTTCTGCGACGCCTCGACCACCGGCCGAAGCTCCGGGTGATCAGCGGTCGGGACAGGGAGAAGGTGGCGCAGGCTGCCGCCGCATACGGTTTCGAGAGCTGGACGGAGGACTGGCGCGAGATGATCGCCAGGCCCGACGTGGACATCGTCGACATCTGCACCCCCCCCGGCACTCACGCCGAGATCGCGGCCGCAGCAGCCGCCGCCGGCAAGGCCGTGATCTGCGAGAAACCGCTCGCGATCACGTACGGCCAGGCCGCCAGGGCCGTCGAGGCGGTGAAGAAGGCAGGCGTGCTTTCGGCGGTCGGGTTCAACTACCGCCGGCTGCCGGCGGTGTCGCTCATGAAGCGCATGGTGGACGAGGGCGCGATCGGCGCAGTGCGGCTCGTCCGCGCGACCTGGCTTTCGGACGAGTTCGCGGATCCCACGATCCCGTTTGACTGGCGTTTCGACCGCGCCATGGGAGGATCGACGATCGCCGACCTCGGCAGCCACCTGCTCGACATGGCGACGTGGATGGCCGGCGGCATCGCGGAGGTCTCCGCCCAGTCCGAGACCTTCGTGCGCGAGCGATCTGGCCGGCACGTGTCGGTCGACGACGCTTCGAGCGCCCTCGCGCGCTTCGATTCTGGAGCGCGCGGCGTGTTCGAGATGGCCCGGACCGCGGTCCGGCGCCCCTGCGATTTCACAATCGAGCTCAACGGCGACCGTGGCACCCTCGTCTTCGAGTACGCGCGGTTGAACGAGCTCATGTATGGAGCCGGGGATGACGAGCCTGGGCTGTACGGCATGCGCCGGATCCGCACCGAGCACGAGTCGCACCCGTACGCACGCGATTGGTGGCCGATCGGCCAGGGCGTCGGCTACGGGGCCAGCTTCGTCAACCACCTCGGCGACCTGATCGAGCGCTGGCCGGACGGCCCCTGGGACCCCGACTTCGCGCAGGGGGCGGCGGTGCAGGCGGTGTGCGAGGCCATCGAGACTGCGGCGGCAGAGCACCGCTGGGTCAGCGTGGACGAGGTCCGACGCCAGCGCTGAGCGGCCGTCGCGAAATCGTTCTTGACGGGCCGTGGAGCTTGGCATATGGTTCTGGAACCTTCCAGCGGAATCCCGCTGGGGTGCCGGAAAAGCCGGATTAGGGGAGGGGAAGCGACATGGCGTCGACCACTAGCGCGTCCGGGGGTGGGAAGGCCGCAGGGGGCCAGAGCTTGTTCACCCGCCAGTCGTCAGGGCTGGTTCGAGAGCTCGGCATTCCGGCCGCGACGGGCATCGCCCTCGCATCGGTCGCCGTGGTCAACACGTTCATCAACTTCTACTCGGGTCTCTTCAACTTCACCCGGGTCGACATGGTCCTGCCGCTGCTGCTCGGCGCCGGGATCTGGCTCGTGGCCATGTTCGCCTACAGATACCTGCTCCGGGCGATCCCCCGCGCGGGCGGCGAGTACATCTACATGTCCCGCATCATCTCCCCCGCCATCGGGACCATGATCGGCATCGCGACCGCGGTTGGCTTCTCGTACACGCTGTCCGCCAACGCCAACTTTGCAGCCGCTTACGTGCCCTTCGCCCTCAACAGCCTCGGCGCGGCGTTCAACAGCTCGGCGCTCACCAGCGCGGCTTCGAGCATTTCCAGCACCACTTCGTGTGTCGCGGTCACCTGCTCGCCAGGGCTCGTCATCTGCGCGGTGGGCATGCTCGTGATAGTGGGCCTGGCCTCGGTCTTCAGCCTGCGCAGGATCGCGCAGGTCATCCTCGCCCTGGTCATCTTCCAGGTCGTCGCGTTCGTGGTCCTCGGCTTCCTGCTGGCCACGCACTCGCACCAGGACTTCGTCAACGCGCTCGGCTCTTACAGCGGCAAAGCCAGTGCCTACAGCGACGTCATCGCCCTGGCCCAGAAGAACGGCGTCCCGCTCGGGGTGGACGTCGGCGCCTCGCTGCTGGTCGTGCCGTTCATGGTGCTGAACTACAACGGCGTGCTGTACTCGTACTACGTCGGTGGCGAGCTCAAGCGTCCCGGCAGCACCTACCTCTGGGCCTCAGCCATCAGCCTCGCCCTCCTGATCGTGGTCTGGGTCGGGGTCTGGCTCTTGATGCTGAACACGATCGGACGAGACTTCATGCAGGCACAGGCCCAGGTCGGCGGTACGTCCGACTACGCGAGCATCACGGGCCTCCAGGCCAACGCCGGCGGCCTTGGTTACGGTCTCGTCCTGTCCGGCGACCCGATCAGCAAGATCCTCATCGGTCTCGCGGTGCCGGCAGCCGAGATTGCCGTCGACCTTGCTTTCGTGGCGGTGGTGACCCGCGTCATCTTCGCCCTCGCCTTCGACCGGATGCTGCCCATGGGCCTCGCCAAGGTCAGCGAGCGCAACGCCTCCCCAGTCAACGCCATCATCCTGGCGGTGCTCGTCGGCATCGGCTTCACAATCCTCGGCTCGGTGCTCAACATCGCCAACATCTCGGCCAACCTCGCGCTGTTCTTCGCGCTCGTGCTCCTGGCGGGCTCGATCGCTGCGACGGCGCTTCCGTTCCGGCGGCCGGAGCTGATCTACAAGCCCGGCACCACCGACGTCGACCGCATCGCTGGCATCCCGACTGCTGCCGTCTGGGGCGCCATCTCGACCGTGCTGGCCCTTTTCACAGTGGGCGTGATCATCGCGAAGCCGAACGTCTTCGGCGCTTTCAGCGTCGCGTCGGTGGGCTCCTTGATCGTGATCTTCTTCTCGGGTCCGATCATCTACGTGATCGCGCGCCGGATGCGCCTTTCGTCGTCGTCGATCGACATGAGATTGGCGATGCGCGAGCTGCCGCCAGAATAAGGCGAAACATGACGCGGCATGCCCAATAGAGGGAAGCGGGCGCTCCGCATCTTCTTCGCGACCGACGTCCATGGCTCGGAGCGCTGCTTCCGAAAGTTTCTCGCGGCCGCAAAGGCATACGAGGCGGACGCCCTGATCCTCGGCGGCGACATCGTGGGCAAGGGCCTCGTTCCGATCCGCGAGCACAACGGCTCGCTCACGGCCACCGTCCGTGGCGACTCGGTGACCGTGCCGCGCGAGGATGGTGAGCGGTTGCGCGCGGAGATCAACCAGCTCGGCTTCTACTCGGTCATCGGAGGGGACGACGAGGTTCGCCGCATCGAGACCGACCGCGAGCACCGCGAGGCGGTGTTCAACGGCGAGATCCGAAAGCAGGTCGAGGCATGGTGCGAGCTCGCCGCGGCGCGGCTTCCGGACGATGTCCGCTGCGTGATCACGCCGGGCAATGACGACCCCCGTGAGATCGATGCGGTGCTGAAAGCCTCGCCCAGGATCGACAGCCCGGAAGGCGAGCTGTTCGAGCTGGGCCCGATCCTGCTCGCCAGCTGCGGCGACGTCACGCCGACCCCCTGGAACACCGAGCGCGAGTACAGCGAAGAGGAGCTGTTCGGCCGCCTTGCCAGGATGCTGGACGCCGCGCCCGCGAACGCCAAGGTCGTCGCAAACTTCCACAACCCGCCTTACTCGTCGGGGCTGGACTTCGCCGCCGAGCTCGACAAGAACCTACTCCCTGTCCTGCGCGGCGGCCGCCCGAGCATCATCCCGGTCGGGAGCAAGGCGGTCCGGGAGGCGATCAAGCGCTACCAGCCGGTGGTCGGCCTGCACGGCCACATCCACGAGTCGAAGGGCGCGCAGAAGATCGGCGCGACCATGTGCCTCAACCCGGGGAGCGACTACTCGGCCGACGTCCTCCGGGGCGCGATCGTCGACATCGCCGAGGACGGCAGCTTCATGGACTTCCTTTTCACCGCCGGCTGACAGCAGGCGGCGGCATCCCAGCGGTCAGCGCTCGGCGCGGTGGCGCCTCACGCTGATCAAGCTGCCGTCCGAGTCCGTGGCCGCCGGCGGCGGCGAGGTGTGGTTCGTCGAGCGCGGCGGAACCGTGGCGAAGTTTCACCTGAAGTAGCGTTAGCAGCTGAGATGGCTGCGACTACGCTCGACCAGGTCTTGAGGGGCGGCCGCGACGCTGACCCGGCCATCGTCGTCCCAGGGGGTGTCGAGCTGACCTACCGCGACCTGCGCGAGCATGTCTCCAGATCTGCGGACGAGCTCGCGCAGCTCAGGCTGGGCCGGGGCGACCCGATCGCACTGGTGCTGCCGAACAGCGCCGAGTCGATCGTGCTTTTCCTCGCCGCCGCGACGGTGGGTACGGCGGCGCCCCTGAACTCCGCATATAAAGAGGACGAGTTCCGCTTCTACCTGGAGGACATCGGCGCCCGGGCCCTGGTGGTCGCGCCGGGCCAGGGGGAGTCCGCACGGCGGGCTCTGCCGGCGGGCGCGACGCTGGTCGAAGCTTCGTTCGATCCGAGCGGGCGGCTCGTGCTCGAAAGCGGCGCGCCTCGATCGGCCGGCCGCCAGGCGGCTGGACCTTCGGGCGACGACA
>Ga0307374_10000419_pt1 | contig 82629 bp, 87 predicted proteins | sample OX3MG_FD_202532 | JGI IMG/M metagenome (GOLD analysis project Ga0307374, IMG submission 202532) | Soil microbial communities from Risofladan, Vaasa, Finland - OX-3 | ecosystem: Environmental > Terrestrial > Soil > Coastal area > Acid sulfate soil | place: Finland: Risofladan, Vaasa | collected... | reverse complement strand
TTTCGAGGAAGAGCCTTTGTAACGACTCATCAAACTTTCCGATGGCCTTCTCCTCGGTGATTCCTTCGTAGCATTGCAGGCGCTCTACGGAGGTGTCTGCGGCAGCAGCGACGGCATAAGCTAGTTCAGTCTTTCCGCACCCAGGCGGACCCTCCACCAAGAGCGGTTTTTGCATCTTCGCCGCCAGATACACCACCTGCAGCGTGACGGGATCGATTACGTACTGCGCGTCACGCAGCCCGTCCGCGAGCGTTCCGACCGACGTGAACACAGGTTCTGCCTCCTCGGTGCGGACGGAACATACGCTCGAACTTTTTTCCACGCACGCGAGCGGCGCGTGCCTTCTGGGTGAATTAACACAAAGAAGTCCTGGGGGTAATCGCGGTAAGGCTCTGCCGCACGATCATCTCTTCTTGAAATCAGAAGAGATAGAGCGCGGCAAGCAATCACAAACGGCACCGCGCCGCTTCAATCTCGTTCTCCACGGAAGAATTCTCGCCAATCCCATACTTACTGACTAACTTTCCTCCGCCGCACTGGAGGCCTTCGATGACTCCAATCTTGACCCCCAAAGAAATTCTTGGCTGATACCATTCTTTCTGGCTAACTTTCCGACTGAGGACCTTTGTTCTGCGAAGTGTGAGTTTTCGAAAGAATTTTTAGTTGGTACCATACTTACCGACTAACGTTTGCAAGCGTCCCACAAATCGCCTTGGCGTCATCTTCGCCAGATGCGGCGAACTCGGAACCATGTGTCTGTTCCTAGCCCGAATAAATCAGGTTAGTCTCAGACTTTCTGGCTAACATTCCGATAGACTCCCCTTGCGCTCAGATCGCAGATACAATCTCCGCCCGCGCTTCCCTGACTCCAGACCCGCAGGAACACACTGCTGAAGGTGGCGATATCAGCCAATTCCACATTTCCTGACTAACTTTGCCACCCACCGATGTCGAATCCTTGTAGAGAATTTGACAATTCCAAGGGCCTCGCCTAAAACGCGACGCATGGATGACCCGCAAAGAGCCAATCTTCTGTGCCTGGAACAACTCGTCGCTCGCCAGTTGCCACAAGGCGGTTGGCCGTTCCACTCCCGTGCCGCTCAAGCCGCAGTGGAACCCACGGCACTGACACTTCTCGCGTTGCCATCGACGCTCATTCGGGAACGTGAACGCGCCATTCGTTTCCTACTTCAAATCCAAAATCCGAACGGGAGCTGGCCGGCTTTCGTCGGCGACGGCGGGGGAGGGTCTGGTTTCACAGGACTAGCCCTCTATGTCCTCTGCCGTTGTGGCGTTGGAGGAAAATCTACCGACCGAGCAATCCGCTGGCTCTTGCACTCTCGCGGGTGGGAATCGCATTGGCTGTGGAAGTGGAAATTCCGAACTACCGATCGTCGCGTCCGCTTCGATCCTGACAAGTTTGGCTGGCCCTGGATGCCAAAAACTGTCAGTTGGGTCGTCCCCACTTCCTATTCGCTCCTTGCCTTGAAGAATTGCATTCCGGGTTCGCAAGAGGGTCTGCTTCAGCTTCGTATCCGGCGCGGTGTCGAGATGTTATATGACCGCATTTGTCCGCAGGGAGGCTGGAATGCAGGCAATGGAGTTGTCTACGGGCGCCCGTTGGCCCCACATCCTGACGCTACGGCCATTGCTTTGCTTGCCCTCGGCGGAGAGCCTGTCAACGATTTTGTTACTGCAAGCCTTGATTGGCTCGAGCGACACGCTCAGTTCTGCTTTGCACCTTGGAGCCTTGCCTGGACCACCCTGGCCCTGAATGCTTTTCGGCGTGCCAGTCAACACCTCATCAGTCGCCTTGCGGTCATCGTTGCGTCCGATGAGATCGATGACTGCGCAACTCTCGCTGTAGTTTCGATGGCGCTCACTTGCGCCAACGGGCTGAATGCATTCGGAGTACATTCGTGAAAGGTGACCGACGACCTTTTCTTCCGGGCTCCCTCGGGTTAGCCGCAGGGGCAGCCACAACAGCGCTGCTGGCTAGGCCCCAATACCATGTCATCCGCAGACGGGAACGGTCCCGAGTAGCGATTCTGAGCGCCGGATCTTACTCCGAGAATCTGGAGCGCATCCTGCGCCATGGTTTGGAGCTCTTCCACTTGGATATTCGCGACAAGTCAGTTCTCCTCAAACCGAATCTCGTGGATTACACTCCCGGAAACCACATCAACACGCATCCTCTCCTCGTTGCCGCCGCTGCAGAGTGCTTCCGCCGACTCGGTGCCAAGACGGTGCTCGTCGGCGAAGGGCCGGGACACCAGCGCGACACGGGGCTGGTTCTCTGCGAGAGTGGCATGGCAGATCAGTTGCACCAACAGAAGGTCCGCTTCGTTGACTTGAATCGTGACGAGCTCGTCGAAAAGCCCTTGCTCGCGAACTACACCGGAATGAAGTCCCTATGGTTGCCCCGCTCGATTCTTGTGTCCGATTTCGTCGTTTCCATGCCCAAAGTGAAAACCCACCACTGGTCGGGCGTCAGTCTCAGCATGAAGAATATGTTCGGCGTCGTGCCTGGAGCCAAGTACGGCTGGCCGAAGAATATTCTGCACTGGAAAGGAATCGACAGAAGCATTCTGGATATCTGCGCCACCGTTCCTGTTCATTTCGTCATTGCCGACGCGATTGTAGCAATGGAAGGAAACGGACCCCTGAACGGAACCCCACGCCCACTCAACCGGATTGTTCTCGCCGACGATCCTGTCGCCGCTGACGCTACCTGCGCAAGACTGATGGGCCTTGACCCGGAAAAGATCACACACATTCGAGCCGGTGCGCAGTTCCTCGGCAATTCTTCAATCGCCCTAATGGACCAACTCGGCGAACCGGTCCGTGCCCCGGTGACCCCGTTTCAGCTGGTCCCAGAGTTTGAATACTTGCGTGAGACAAATTTTCTCCAGCGCAAATCCTGAGATGCGCACATGCTCATAGGAAATTCTCTTCCGCACAGAACGTGAGACCGTAACAGGAACCGTTCCTGTGAATGGTTCTATGTCAAGAGAACCTTTGCACTTGAACGAATGCAGGAGTTGTTGATTCCTTTATGCCTGTTCCTGCGTCGTGGGGTCCGGTTTTCGAGCCGGTCCGTCGCCTAATGTGCCGTTATCGGCCCCCGCTATAAGGTGCGACTGAGAGGCTTTGAACCTCCCACCTCTGCGCCGGTCGAAACCACAAAGATTATTTCATCGCAACTTGCCAAAGCCGACGCGAATCGAAGGGAATCCATCCCGGTAAGCCCGAACTCGATGTTGCGGAGTCCCGCCTCGCCGAGAAGGAGAACATTTCGCTGCGGTCATACTTGTGATAAAAGTGCGGTATTTCAAACGTAGTGCAGGATCGTGCAGAAAGAAACTTTCTACACGCGACACCCTACCTCTTTGTACCACTTCGTTCCATTGAGGCTCAAAAGAATCTCTGCGAGCTCAACCTCGCGCTGAATCAGACCGACCGTCAGCATCCCTTGGCAGCGGGAAGCCCTCGCTACGTCCTGCAATCAAGGGTGTGGTGCGAGGTATGGCCTCACTTTCTGGAAACCCGGGCGGCGGCCAGGAGCACCTCCCCATGTAGGCGCACCGAATAATCTGGATTGACGTACTCAAATTGGATCACTCCCCTTGTGCTTGTCACAAACACGGCGGGCACGGGCAATTCGTGGTGTTTCTCTCCGGACGCCGCTTCGAGGTCAACTCCATGTTGTGTGAGCAGATTCAGCGTTGCGTCGTCCACTTTGTACGCGATTCCAAAAGCTCGTGCGGCGGCCATTTTGCTGTCGGAGAGCAACTGGAACTTCATGCTATGTTTTTCGACTGTCTCGCGGACTTTCGCAGGCTGATCGGGCGAAATGCCGAGGATTTGAAATCCATAATCGCCGAGCAGTGATTCCACCTCGCGCAGTTGAACCAACTGCCGGTTGCAGTGCGGTCACCAACCTCCACGATAAAACACCAGCACAGTTGGCTTGGTCTTGAGGGCCGCGGCCAGATCGAACATTGTTCCATCTGTGGTTTTCACCGTGATCTCGGGGATTTTGGCGCCATTCAACAGGGGACAAATGCGTTCCGGTGAAGACGCAACGCGATCAGAAATTGCCATCCTACTTGTCTCCTTTCTGGAATATTCCAGACAATATTAAGCAATTTTCGCAGCCCAAATGAACCGACACTTCTTGGGAGTTCTCCGGAGACGTCAAGGGTTCGCCAGTTCCCTATTCCCCTGCCAACAAGGCCTTGAGCCGCTCGCGCAGGCGGGCGTGGGTCTCCACTGGCACTTCGAAGACGCCGCTGTCCGTGACAATCTTCAACGTCTTGCGCGTGGTGTTGTAAACAAGAGAACAGCGGTGGCAACCGGAAAGATGTTCTTCCAGCTCCCGTTTTACCTCGAGAGAAACTTCGCCATCGAGGTAATCTGAAAGTTCAGCCAGTACATGTTTGCAATCGAGCATGGCTACATGTCCCCTTTGTTCCCAGATCGTTGCCGAAAGGGCACTGTCAGTGCATCGAAGAGCTTCAGTCGAGCTTGGATCATTTTCGATTTGAGGCTCGGAGGACGCTGGAAGTGCACTGCGAGCGCCTCTCGCATCATAAGCCGCGCTCGCAGGAGCCTGGACTTTAGCGCCGGGCGAGATATGCCCAACGCCTCAGCCGCCTCTTCGGTGGTTAAACCTTGAACGTCGCGCAGGACAAACGCTTCTCGATACTGCGACGGTAAGGATTGTATGGCTTGTTCCACGATTTCCCGCATCTGCTGCTTGGTGTAAATCTTTTCAGGGTCGTCATGCCAGTCTTGGAGCTGTTTCGGCACCATGCCTTCATCCGTTGAAGTGAGTTCGTCAAGGGATTCCGTGACCCTCTGCCGACGACGGACTTGGAGCGCCTCATTCACCGCGATGCGGGTCAGCCAAGTGCTGAACTTTGACGTCCGCCGGAAATTGCCCAAATGTTTGTGCACCTTCAGGAAAGTGTCCTGCATGGCCTCTTCCGCATCCTGCTGGTTGCCGGTGATGGCCATCGTGATGCGGTATACGCGATCTTCGTGCCTCTGAACAAGCTCTTCGAACGCCCCCTCATCGCTCGCCAACACGCGGTCGAGCAGTGGCAGGTCGTCATCGAGTACCGAACGAGCCTTCGCCGTCGTTGCGTCAGCCACTTATTCCCTCGCCAGCGGAATTTTGTCCTTCCAAAATCCGCACACTCACCTCGCACCCTGCGACGCTCGCCGAAACTGCAAAGCATTCCGCTCTTGCTACACGCAAAACAGGTGCCATCCGCGCCACAGCCAAAACTGCAAAGGGCCCATAAATCCGGCGACGAATTGCGCTTTCGTGACTATCTCTCGAAAACCATTTCTGGCTTCGCCTATGAGATAGCAATAGTCATGGAAAGGATTCGCAGCATTTCTCTGCACCGTAAGGCGACCTCGCTGTTGAATTCCGCGATCTAACGATTGTGAGGCTGATCTGGCCGTGTTGTGGCAGAAGGGCCCCTGCTTGGCACGAGCGGCCGACGGTCGCCGGTTGCACTGCTATGATTGCCGGTGCGCATCGATCGAAGTTCAGCGAAAAGAGGGCTGGGCTGAGACGACAGAAAGCGCCATGCGAGGAGACCGAGGGTCAAACCAAAAGCAATGTGTGCGGTCAAAACTGTGATCGGAAAACCCAGTGAGAATTGCAGCCCGAAGTAGCCAACGCCAAGTGAAATCACGACTGGGCTAACCAGGAATCCCACTCCTACAGCGATACCATATAACACGCCAGCCCATCGGCGAGCCGCACCCAGGATAAGGACGTAGATGATGCCGAAGCTCGCACCGTTCCAGAAGTGATAGGCCCATCCGGCGATGTCCGAGGCAATGCTCGGCCCCAGTGCAAAGCGATTGAGCAGCAGAACTCCCATCAAGCGCGGAAGATTTCCCGGCATGAAACCCAGCAGGTAGCCAGGTATGCGAACAGCCTCAAGCGGAATTGTTGCCAGGGCACCCGCCAGCGCGCCCCAGATGATTGACCGAGCGATGGCTGGTTCACACTTTCGGCTCATTGCAGCGATGACCGCAAGAACGCCTATCGCGGGCAATAGCAAGTCCGTTGCGAATACGGCTAGATTGCCGTAACCCGCTTCCGCTGCGGGGAAAATGTTAGGGCCCACGGCAGCGGCTAAAAGCGCGAGAGAAATGAGAGCTAATCGTCGGAAATTTGGCATCAATTCTGAAAACTTCATGCGAGTGCCTCTTGTCGAGGAGGAACGGAGGGGTAAAGCCCTCCGCTCCCTGATTTGCTAGTGAGTGGCCATCTGAGCCAGACCTTGAAGTTTCTGATCCAGCATGCCAGCGACCATATCGATTTGCGGGTTGTTGAACTGCTTCAGCAAGGAGGACGGTTTGTCATAACTGACATAAGTCTTCCCGTCTTTGTCTTCGTAGACGGAAACGCGGACCGGCACGTAAAGGCCGACGCCGTGATCCTGCTCGAAGAGCTTCTTACCCACTGTAGGGTTGCCCACCAAAAAGAGCGTGGCTTTGAGGCTGATGCCCGTCATCGAGAGCATGTTGCCCTGATTCACTTGGGCCATCACCATCATGCCCCCGTGGCTAACTGCGCCCTTCAAATTGTCAATCGTCTGCTCGTAGGAATGCGTGCTCTCTACTGTGACCCGCGCTTCCTGCGCGCGAGCCGCCTGGGCAAAGAGCCCGGCGAGAACAAGCCCGAAAAGTGCCAATACGGATTTCGCTTTCATTTTATTTTATTTTCTCCTTAAGTTTGCGTTGCCTCTGCCCGGCGCATACCAATCTTCGACCAGCGCCGGATCGAACTAAACAAAGGCCGAAGGAATCCTGCACTCGAAAAGTGCTCCTTGATTGACCCTCGGCTGAGCGCATACGCCCTTTCCAACGAAGGCCGAACCTTTCTGCGGGCGAATACCCGCGGAAAGGTTATCCTCATCGCTGAATGCTCACTACCAGCACTCAACAGGCGCCGACACTCTATTTCCACACATGAGATACGCCGAAATTGAAAGAGGATTCGGGGAACCGAGAACTTTGATTTCGTGATCGCAGATTCTCGGGATCTCGAGAAAACAACTTTGACTCCCATTGATGATGCTTTCTATGAGAAAGGCCGAATCTATTTCTCGGTATGAGGCATCGTCGGATTACGCTGGAGTTCCGCCTGAAAGGGTGTAATCGCATGCCAGGCGCGCAGCAGTTCGGCGACGGTCCAAGCTTGGGCGATGCAGCCGTCGCCGTCGGTTCTGCGTTTATCCATGACTCGCGGACCAGGACGAAACCATGAACAGCAAGGAATTAACCGTCGATGCCGAGCTGGAAAAGCTTCGGTACGATCATTCAACTACTTTGTACATGAGACGAATCCAGCCGACTGTCTGGTGATCGACGAGACCGCTCTGGGGTGGTCATGTTACCCGGTGGCTGTCGGACTAGTCACTCTTGCTCGTGCCAATCTCGATTATCCTGCCTGCACAATCACAACCAACCACCCTTAAATCCCGCCTTGCGGAGCCCGTCGATAATGGAGGGGCATTTCTTCATCAATTCCCAAAGAAATCCCGTGCGGTAGTTCTCGATCATCATCACTATCGGCCCCTGATCGAGACCGTAATACCCTTTGGAGATCCAACCTCGCTCCTTCTGATTTCCGCTCTGGAAAGTCGGATTAAAGCTGCACTTGAAGCCGTACTTGCTAGCGACTTCAGGGTATGCGTCATTAAAGTGCTGCAGGGCTGGCAAGACAATCTCGGGCGCGAAAGGTAGCGATGTAACTGCTGCCCACGGCGCGATGGTGCCATCGTCCGGGCCGTACGGGATGGCGCGCGCTGTATAGTCGAAAAAGCAGCGCTCCACGCCCTCGAGCTTCAGACAGGTTGAACCAGGTCCATCGCTCGCTGTGAAGCCCCAGCAATGCTCGTTGTACCCTTTGTAGTCCAACGGATTGCGGATCGCATACTGTTGTTGCAAGTAAGTGGCGCGACGGCTGTTCTCAAAATAATCAATCCCTTTCTCGCGCATGAATTCGTCCTGAATGCCGCGAAAATCGATCCACATGTGTGAAAGCTGATGAATGAAGAGTGGGCCAGCATAGAGAAACTCCTGGCCGTAGAGTTCCTTCCAGCAGTAAGTCTGCGTTTGGGCCTTGTAGCTCTCGGCAGGGATCGGATGCGTGGGCGAAGCGAGCGCGAGCATATAAAGGATCAGCGCCTCGTTGTAGCCTTCCCAGCGGTACGGCAGAAATCCACATTCCGGCTTCCACCCCATCGAAACGGTTTTCGCTGCGTTAAGCGCCCACTGCCAATCGGCCCGGGCGTAGAGTTCTTCAGCGAGCGAACGTATTTCGCACTCTTCGGGCGCATCTCCATCAAAGTACGCAGCGGAGGTCAAAATCCCAGCAATCAGAAATGTCGAATCAATCGTCGACAACTCCGACTTCCATGCGCGCCGGCCGGTGCCCATGTACAGAAAGTGGTAGTAGAAGCCTTTGTAACCGGTCGCATCCGCCTCCTCGCTCTGTTCACTCTTTTTGAAGAATCGAAGTGTCGTTAGTGTGCGCTCGATAGCTTCGGCGCGTGTGATAAAGCCGCGCTCGACGCCGATGGTGTAGGCGGTGAGCGCGAAACCGATGGGGGCAATGCTGGCGTGCGAGCCTTTGCGCGTGTTATCAGGGACCATCCCGTTGTCCCGATTGCTCTCTTTCAGGAAATATTGGAACGTGTCCCGTTGGAGTTTGGCCAACGTTTCCTCGCTCATCGTTGCATGACTCATGCGCGAACACCTCCATCTCGCGGTCCCGATGCAAAGTCTAACCTGATGGCCGCCACGGCGTGCGGCGGTAGGTCAACATCAACCTGAACCATGCCGTCTCCATAGTTCCAAGCAAGTGGCTCTTTCACAAGGCGAGAAGCTGCCTCCAACTGCTCCACCTGCAACGGCGAGAGATACTCGGGCACGCCCATTCCCTGACAAAGCGGCTGCGGATTTGCGTGGTCTTGATCAATTCGCTCGATGTACGCGGCGTGCGGCTCCGGCGCATTTGCAAGACGCACTTGGACGAGTTGTGTCACGATCTCCTGTCGCGGCTGCGCGTGATTAGTAAGGAGCACAGTTAGAGATTTCTCTTTGCGAACAACCCACGCGTCAACTGTTTCGTGTGTTCCCACAACGGGAAGCTTCTCGTTGCCGAGATGATGAAGCAACTGAAATCCGCGATAGACCGGTTTCGGGACGCCGTAAAGATTGAGTAAGCCGAATCCACCATGGAATGGCATCGACGGAAAATAGTTTTCCTCGAAGATGTCCGTGAACGTCCAGAAGCTGTAAGCGTCTACATATTCGTCCGCCTCCATCACGGTCTTGATGGCGTAGGCAGCCGCGAATGGCTCGTCGTGGTAATGATCGCGCGGATTTGAAGAAATGTTCCACTCCGTGTAATAGACGGGCCTTCCACGCGCCCGCTCGCGCGTGAGCTTCGCCTGATCCCGCATCAAATGTCGCGGGCTATTCGCCAACTGTTCTTCGGTGTTTGCGCCTTCGAAACCGAGCGGATCGGTCGGGTAGATGTGCGTGCTGATGAAATCCGCGGGCACATCATCGTGCTTGCAATAATCGAGCAGGTCTTCAACCCAGGCATTCATCGCGGTGGCCGGGCCACCAACTTGCAGCGATGAGTGAACTGTTTTGATCGCCTGAGCCGTATGAGCGTAAAGCGTGAAATAATCTTTTTGTGTCCCTGTCCAGAAAGCAGGCAGGTTGGGCTCGTTCCATACCTCAAAAAACCATTTGCTCACCTCCTCGATGCCATAGCGGTCGACCCAATGACTCACCAGTTTGCGAATGAGGGTCGCCCACTCGCTATAATTCTTCGGTGGTGTGACATTTCCGCGAAAATGGAAAACAACGCTACTACCGGAAGCAAGCGTCTCAGGCATGAAGCTCAATTCAACGAATGGTCGCATCCCGATGGCTAGAAGAAAATCCATGATGCGATCCGTATTAAAGAATGAGTAGAGAAATTTGTCCTGGTGAGTGGTGAGCGTCCCCATGTCGTCGTCAAGCAGTCCGTGAAACCGCACATGATGAAAGCCCAGCTCCCTGTGGCAACGTTCCAACTGATGCTGCCAATCGGCACGCAACGCGAGCAGCGCGCGACTGCTACCAACCGTGTGTTCCCAGGCATGCTTGAGCGGTGAGCTAGTAGCCGAGAGGTCGCAAGCGAAATTCGCAGGCATATTTTCTCCTTGTTAGTTTTTCCCGTGCGACAGCAAGGTCAGTTTCGCGTGCGATGGAACGGGCAAACCCCGAGACCAGTCGACCTCAATTCGAACGATCAGCATTTGCTTATTCATTTTGGTCTGCGGCGGCACAACTTGAAGGTTCGCCTTTGCTTTCACTTATCTCTGTTGATGAGGCTTTCGATGAGGAAGGGCCAACTTGTTTCTCCGCGTGAGGCATCGCCGGATTAGGCTGGAGGTCTGCTTGAAAGAGTGTAATGGCATGCCAGGTGCGCAGCAGCTCGGCGACAGTCCAAGCCTGGGCGATGCAGCCCCGCGGTTTGAATGGCGGCTCTCCCTCAAAAATTTCGCTTGCTGTGCCGAGACCGTGGACCTTCAGATGGTGCCGCATGGGTTCCAAAAGCGATGCGGCGAAAAGCAAATCTTTGTATACGCGAAGGTGAGCCAGAGCGAACGGGCCAAGCAGCCATCCCCACACCGCTCCCTGGTGGTACGCTGCATCGCGGTCACGCTGGGCTCCGCCATACTGTCCGCGGTACTGCAGGTGAGTTCTCGCCAAACTCCGGAGGCCATGGGAAGTGAGCAGAGAGGTCGCGCAGGCGTCGATGACGGCGCGTTGCTGCTGGGGCGTGAGCGGACTTGCTGGCAGCGCCACGGCGAAAATCTGATTCGGCCGGAGCGACGCGTCGTTGCCGTCCGGGCCGTCAATGACATCGAAGCAGGATTGGGCGGAATCATTCCAGAATCGCTGGAAGCTGGCGTGCACGAGCCTACTCATCAGCTCGTAGGAATCGGTTGGTAGGCCCAGCCGTCGCCCGAACTGCGCCATCGTGATCAGAGCGTTATACCAGAGTGCATTCACTTCGACAGGTTTGCCAATCCGAGGTGTAACAACCCAGTCGCCGATCTTCGCGTCCATCCAGGTGAGCTGCACGCCGGGCTCGCCAGCGAACAGCAAGCCATCAGCGGGATCCACGTGGATGTTGTATCGGGAGCCTCGAATGTGCCAGTCGATGGTTTCGGCCAGAAGTGGATACATTTCCTGCAAGAAATCATTTTCGCGGCCGGGGACTTCCGCCTCGATTGTCTGTCGGACGGCCTCAAAGAACCAAAGAGCGGCATCCACGGTGTTGTACTCAGGAGTCGTGCCGAGATCGCGAAAGACGTTGGGGAGCATGCCGCGATCCAGGAACCGAGCAAACGTTCGAAGGATCTTCTTCGCGACATCGATTCGCCCGGTCGCGAGTGTGAGGCCCGGTAAAGTAACCATCGTGTCGCGTCCCCAGTCGCCAAACCAGTGATAGCCCGCGATGATGGAGCGCGCATCGGGATTATCAGCGAGAGGACGTTTGACGATAAATTGATCGGCGGCCAGCACGAGCTGTTGCACCCAGGCCGGTGACTGGGAAGCAGCCTCGGGCTGGGCCGTGGTCCACTGCTCAAGCAATCTCTGCTCATGTGCCTGGCGAGATGCCCGGGCGGAGCGGACGTCGAGATTGGGAGTTGCTTCAACGCTGAGGACCATGCTTGCGGATTCACCGGGCTCGAGGCTGAGCTCAAATTCACCTGCGAAGAGATGGTCTTCGCGATCTTCGAGGCCGCGAAATCGTTCGACTCTCAGGTCAAAGTTATGATACCAATCGTGAGCAGGGTCGCAGTTTGGCGCGCCGGTCAGAATATAGAACGGCGCCGCACCATCGAACGCAAGGACCATCAGTCCATGTGGCACTCGCTCAATGCGCATTCGCCAGTCGCCGGCATGCGTGATGGCATGGTAGTCGCGATAGTTGACCAGAGCTTTGAGCGAGAGCCGTAGAGGATGGCTTGCACGAACGAGCTCATAGGCGACGTAGGTCGTGTTGTCGCCCTGTTGCATCCAGATACGCTTTTCGAGCAGAGCATCAACAATCGCGAACGTCCAGACCGGCGTCGTGCCTTCCAACCGGAAGCGCTCGATGTGGCGGTAGCCGTGGGGCTCAATGGAGCCACTCGCCCAGCTGTTGGTGAAAAGCGAATAGATATTCCCGTTGTAAGAGGCAGTTTCGTCTAGCTTAGTGACGAGCAGGGTTCGACTCAAGGGCGGTTTCAGGGCGGCGAAGAGAAGTCCGTGATAGCGCCGCGTCAAGAGGCCGGCTACCGTTCCAGAAGCGAAGCCGCCGATGCCGTTCGTCACCAACCACTCGCGCTGGCTCGCAGCGTGCAACTCGCCACAGATTTCCCGGCCGAAATCTACCTCCGACGAAAACAACGGCGCGCCACTCCGTTCTTGCGTCGGAGCGTTCGCCATTCGCGGACGTTGGTTGGCAATCGACCGCGGAGATTTCATTCGCCGCTCTGTTCTATCAGCTTCGCCACGAGCCCGGTCCAGCCTGTCTGATGGCTCGCCCCCAGCCCCGCACCATTGTCACCGTGGAAGTATTCGTGGAATAGGATGAAGTCGCGCCAGTTTGGATCGCCCCGGAATTTCTCGGTTCCCCCAAAGACCGGGCGGCGCCCGTTAGTTCCGCGCAGGAAAATCCGAATAAGCCGTTGTGAGAGGTCGGCCGCTACTTCCCTCAGCGACGCCATACGGTTAGAGCCGATTGGACATTCCACTTTGAATTCGTCCCCGTAGTAATAATGAAATCTTTGAAGAGACTCGATCAGCAGGAAATTCAGCGGGAACCAGATGGGGCCGCGCCAGTTGGAATTTCCACCGAAGAGTCCGGATGTGGATTCGGCTGGATCATAATCCAATCGGTATTCGTGACCGTCAACTCGCAAAATATAAGGAAAGTCACGATAGATCTTTGAGAGCGAACGTATCCCACAAGGAGAAAGGAACTCTTGTTCATCCAGCAAATAACGCAACACCCGGACCAGTCGCGGGCGGCTAACCAACGAAAGGAGCCGCCGTACGCCCTGGTTTGAATGCCGGCTGATATCGATATGCTCAGCTACGTCAGGAAGGTTGTCGATGAACCATTGCATGCGGCGCTTGAAATCGGGAAGACGTTCCACGATATCCGGCTCGAGGGTTTCCACCGCGAAGAGCGGGATCAGCCCAACCATAGATCGCACCTTCAAGGAGTGGCAGCCCCGGTTCGGAATGTGCAGCACATCGTAGAAGAATCCATCTTCCTCGTCCCAAAGCGAGAGGCACTCGTCCCCCAGATGGTTCATCGCCTGCGCGATATAGACAAAATGCTCGAAGAATTTACTCGCGACGCCTTCATACGCTGGATTTTCGCGCGCGAGTTCGAGCGCAATGGCCAGCATGTTCAGGCAAAACATTCCCATCCAACTGGTGCCGTCGGATTGCTCGATGTGGCCGCCTGTGGGTAGGGAGGCAGAGCGGTCGAACACGCCGATATTGTCGAGACCAAGGAAGCCGCCCTGAAAAACGTTCCTGCCTTCGGGGTCTTTGCGGTTCACCCACCACGTGAAATTCAGCAGCAGTTTGTGAAAAACACTTTCGAGGAAATTGCGATCAGCGTTGCCGCGGATGCGCTTTTCGATTTTGTAGACGCGCCAAGCCGCCCAGGCATGCACGGGAGGGTTAACGTCGCCCAGCGCCCATTCATATGCGGGGAGCTGCCCATTAGCGCGCATGTACCACTCGCGCAGGAACAACGTGAGCTGGTCCTTGGCGAAGTCGGGATCTATCGGAGCGAGCGCCACGCAATGGAAGGCCAAGTCCCAAGAAGCGTACCAGGGATACTCCCATTTGTCCGGCATGGAAATCACGTCGGAGTTGTAGAGATGCGTCCAGTCGTGATTGCGCCCCTGCTTCCGTGAAGCCGGCGGAGAAGGCTGAGCGGGATCTCCATTCAGCCAAGTGCGTATATCGTAGTGATAATACTGCTTGGACCACAGCAGCCCGGCAAAAGCCTGCCGCTGGACGCTGCAGGTGTCCACCGACTTGCATTGTCCGGCTCGCTTTTCGTAAAACTCGTCGGCCTCCGCAATGCGAACGCGAAAGACGTTGTCGAATGTCTTGCTATCATTGGGCGCCTGGTTTGAGAACTGCAACCGCACCTCGCCGCTTTCCCCCGGACCGATTTGGAGCCGATAGTAGGCCGCTGATTTGGTTCCTGTGCGTTCGGGATTCACTGCCGAATGGATACCGTGGACGACATAGTCGTTGATGCCGTCCTTGACATACGAAGCACGATTCGGGCTGCCTGCAATTCGCCGGAAGTTGGTTTCGTTTTCGGTGAAGAGCAGTTCCGGCACCCCTTCGCAGACCAGCAAGCGGGTCCCGTAATAGGGATGCACCGCCTGAATACCGGCGCAGCCCTTCGGGGCAGACGCCACACTGAGCGTGGGGGTAGGCGCCCCAGCAGCCAAACCGCCCCAGGACCAAGTGTTGGTGAACCAAAGGGTCGGAAGAAGATGCAGTTCCGCCGGATCGGGCCCGCGGTTGTGCGCGGTAATCCGGACCAGAATCTCCTCCGCGGAAGCCTTGGCATATTCGACAAAGATGTCGAAATAGCGATTCTCATCGAATACGCCACTATCGAGCAACTCAAACTCAGGCGCGTTGCGCCCGCGGCGACGGTTTTCTTCCACCAGCCGCGCATAAGGGAATTCCGCCTGTGGGTACTTGTACAGGAATTTCATGTAGGAATGGGTGGGGGTAGAATCGAGGTAAGAATAGTATTCCTTTACGTCCTCGCCGTGATTGCCCTCGTTTCCAGTGAGCCCGAACAGGCGCTCCTTAAGTATGGGGTCTCGCCCGTTCCAGAAGGCAAGAGCAAAGCAAATGAGTTGGTGCCGATCGGAGAAGCCACCGATGCCGTCCTCGCCCCAGCGGTACGCGCGGGAGCGGGCATGATCGTGCGAAAAATATTCCCACGCGGTGCCGTTCGGACTGTAGTCCTCTCGCACCGTGCCCCATTGGCGTTCGCTCAAATAGGGTCCCCACCGCTTCCAGTGAACCGTGCGCCGGCGCGATTCTTCGAGCCTCTGTTCTTCCTTCGTCATCGCGGCCTTCTTTCTGTATTCGTCCCTTATTCTTTTCCGGCGTTACCTCTGGGCTGGAGCCCCCGCAATTCCGCCGAGGGTTACTCCGTAAACCAAGTGGCCAATCAAGGCAACCATCACCGCTTTCATGCCGCCCGCATTTGAGCTGAATACGCCGCTCCCCATCATCGGCATCATCACGAGTTCCAAAATCAGCCAGAGGATGACGCCCCAACCCAGCCCTTTGAGCCAGGGAGCTCCCGGAAGGATTTTGTAAAGGAGGTAGACGTAGATGAGCGCGAAGACGATGGTGCCGTCAACGAAATGCATGAGCATCCCCATCATCCAGCTCCCGGCCATTTTCGATCCGAGCATGCCGGCGATGTCCATCGGATGCCCCAGCATCATGGGCGCCACGTAGTACATCATCAAAGTGAGCAGAACCGTGCCGATGAATCCCCCCAAGATTGCTTTTCCAATGCTAGGCTTCATGTTTCCTCCTATTGCGTTGCGGTTGGGCCGCTGTACCCTTTCATTTTTCGACCAATTCCACTGCGTGGCCGTCTGGATCCCTCACCAGCAACCCGGCGTGAAAGCCAAGCTCTGCATTGGGAAAGGAGACGACCCCCGAAGAAATGGGCCCGACGCGGGCAGCGCGAAGCCGGCGCGCCGCGTCCTCGACGTTTTCGGCGGCGAGCCGGATCTGGTGATCGACCAAGTCATTCGAGTGTTCGTCTCCCCGGATTGGTCGTCCGCCTTGTGGCGAAAGATATTCGAGCAGTTCGATACCTGGTCCCTCCGCAGCTCGCAAGCTGGTAATGCGGACCCGGGCGCCAAACACTCCCGACAGATGTTCCTGCTCAGTTCCATAGTTTTCGCTTCCGCGAACGATTCTCATTCCCAACAGGTCCCTGTAAAAACGGAGACTCGCTTGCGTGTCGCCCGCGGCGATCGCCGAATGGTCGATTCCCAGAAACAGCGTGTCGGTCTGGCGATGCCACTTGGCTGCGCCTTTGCCCGGAGGGAACTCCAAGAGCTCAAGCGGGTGGCCATCCGAGTCCCGGAAGTAAAAGGCGCGAATCCCGCCGGCTTCCTTATTCGAGTTTGGCAGACGCTGCGGACCGGAGGACACGTACCGGACGTGGTTCCGGCGGAGCTGGCCGTAAGCCCGGTCCATATGACTCACAACCATTGCGATGTGCTGGAACCAGAGGTCGCTGCTGCGAGAGTCAGCCGGCACAGGACGCCCCTGAGGTATGAGGTACTCCGTCAGCTCGATGGATTCTTCCCCGAGCCGCATGCGGGCTACGCGCGTTCGCAGGCCGAAAACGCCTTCAAGGTGCTCATAATCGTTGCCGGCTACTTCGGTCTCCGAAATTTTTTTGAAGGAAAGCACGCGGGAATAGAAATCGGTCGAGCGATCCAGGTCTCTCACGGTCATTTCCACAGCGTCGACAGTGCGGACCAGCGCTGGCTGCGTCGTCTGCGGGGGAACGGCGACGGGTTGGCTTGCTCCCAGTAAGAGCCAAAGAGAAAAGAAAGTCAGAAGCCCGAGGAGCGGTCTTGTTTGCTGCCGCGCATCGACCATTTTTTTCCTTGCTCTCTGCATTGGTAAGCCCTCGCTCAGCCCAACCGTTCCCGAAGGTGATCTGCCACACGCAATGCATTTGCCATGATGGTCAGGCCGGGATTCACCGCTGAGCTGGAAACAAAGAAGCTTCCGTCCACCACATAGAGATTATCGAGATCGTGCGCTTTGCAATTCAAATCTAGCGCCGATGATTTCGGATCCTTGCCGAAGCGAACAGTGCCGCACTGATGGGCTGTCCCGGCGATGGGAATTTTCTTTCCAAGATAGAACGAGCAAGGGATCAGCGTGTTGTCGCATCCGATTTCGGAGAGCATGGCTTTGAGTTTGGCCGCCAGGCGCTTGTGCCCCTCGACGTTGTTCTCCGTGTAGTGGAGCGTGATTTCGCCTTTGGAATTCAGCGTGACCCGGTTGTTTGGGTCGGGTAAATCTTCGGAGGTGAGCCAAAAATCCAGGGAATGCTTGGCGATCTCCTCGAGCGCAATGCCGGGAGTGAACATTGGCGCATCACCTTTCAACATTTCAGCGTTTGACTTCCCGAGCATCTGAATGTGGCCCAGTGGGTATTCCCAACCGTCGGAGCGGAAATAGAAATCGTTCAGCCCGATCGTCTTCTGAAAGACGGCGGGATTGGGGCGCTTCGAGATGGCCAGCATGGCGGAATTGTTGTGGCACATGTAGTGCCGGCCGACGACGCCGGAGCTGTTGGCCAAGCCGCCTGGGTGCTTGTCGCTTCCCGAGCCGAGTAGCAGTAGCGCGGAATTGACGGCGCCGGAGGACACCACCACGATATCGGCCGAATACTCCTCGGTGGCGCCGTTGCGGCGAGCGCGGGCCTCCTTGACCTCGCGGCCCGAAGGGCTGGTTACAAGGCGCTCGACAAACACATTCGTTAACAGTGCGACGTTTCCGTAAGCGAGCGCCGGATCAACACAGGTGATCTGGGCATCGGACTTGGCATCCACCAAGCATGGAAAGCCATCGCAGGAATCGCAGCGGATGCACCTGCTCTTCGGCCGATTCTGCTCGTCGAGCCGAATGCCGATGGGCAGGGGGAACGGGTGATGACCGATGCGCCGGAGATCGTTAAAAAACTCCTGGATGCGTGGCTCATGACTCACCGGCGGATACAGGTAAGGAGCGCTCGCCGGAGGCTCAGTTGGGTCTACGCCGTGCTGTCCGTGCACCTGGTAGAGATGTTCGGCTTTCGTGTAGTACGGCTCGAAATCTTCGTAGCGGAGCGGCCATGCTGGAGAAATCCCGCCGGAGTGTCTGACCTCGCCGAAGTCCTCCCGGCGGAAACGCAACAGCGCGGCACCATAGACCTTGGTATTCCCACCGACATAATAGTGAATGCCAGGATGAAACTTCTCGCCATCCTTGTCGAGCCAAGTTTCATGAGCCTTGTATTTCGCCTCGGTAAAGACCGCCCGCGTATTCCAGTTGGCCTTCTCGCGCGGCAGGTAATCGCCACGATCGACAAGCAGTATGCGCTTGCCGGAAGGCGCAAGCGCGTAAGCGAGCGTCCCTCCTCCCGCACCAGTTCCAATAATGATTACGTCGTAATGATTCTCAGCGGACATGTCTTAGTACTCTCCGCACCAACAAAAGATAAAATGCTCTGGGCGATTGTCATCGCCTCCCTACTCGTGCTATTCCGGTTTCGCGTCCCCGAGGCTGTGCTGGCTCGTCCGCATGAGAAATATGTGGGGCGCGTGTAGTCAAGAATTTCACAAGGTCTTTGGAGAACATGAGGTCCAATGTCCAATCAAGCGCCACCCGCACTTTTTTCTCAAACCGGGGCAGCTTGGTCAGATAAATCGTCCGCCAGAGCCACCACGCGAAAAATCCGGAAAAATTGATCCCTAGGATATGCGCGACGCCGACTCTTCGACCGATCGCGACCAGTTGGCCTACGGAGGAATACTCGAACGGGCGCTTCTTGCCTCCACGGAGCGCCGCGACAATGTTGCAGGCGACGACTTTTCCTTGGCGCAGCGCGTGCTGGGCCGTCGGCGGGTATGGCCTGCCTGTTTTGTGGTCCACAACGTGCGCACAGTCGCCCAGCGCCCACACCCCCGCCCAATCCGAAACCTCGAGATAGTGGTTCACGACCAGACGCCCGCGTTCTTTCTTGCAAGATAGCGAATCAAGGAGCGGATTGGGAGAAATTCCAGCGGTCCAGATAACCGTATTTGTCTGGATTGCGGTTCCGTCGCTCAGTCTTACTTCTCGCTCGGTTACTTCTCGCACGCGCGTGTTCACGCGCACTTCGACTCCACGTTCCGCCAATTTCTTCTGCGCGTATTTGCCGAGGCTTTCGCCGAGCTCAGGCAGAATCAACGGCCCAGGGTGCACGAGGAGCACGCGGAGCAGGTTCTCGGAGAGATTCGGATAGAATTTAACCGCCTGCCGGACAAAGTCGTTCAGGGAGGCGATCGTTTCGACACCGGCAAAACCTCCGCCGGCGACGAGGAACGTCAGCAGCGGCTCACGCAAATCGGCGCAGCAATCGAAATCCGCTTCTTCCAAGTTGTCGATCAGCCGGCTACGCAAGTACATGGCGTCACCGAGCGATTTCATTGTCAGCGCGTGTTCTTCGAGGCCGGGTAAGTTATGGAAGTTGGTGATCGCCCCGAGCGCAATCACTAAGTGATCGTATTCGAGTTCATGACTGTGATGCATGTGACCGTGCGAGACGACGACACGCTGCTTCGCAAGATCGATCGAATGTGCGTCGCCGTCGAAGAATTGCACCTTTCGCAGGAGCTTGCGGAACGGGTTCACGATATGGGTCAGGTCGAGATCGCTGGCCGCGACTTCATGCAGCATCGGAGTAAACAAGAAAAAGTTCTCCCGGTTCACCAGCGTCACTTCCACATTGGGGTCGTGCGCCAGTACCTTTTCGAGGTGAAGAGCGGCATAGAGCCCTCCGAATCCGCCGCCCAAGATCAGAATGCGCTTCGGCCCGCTCGTACGCATAGAACCACTCTCCATGTTCACGAATCCGCGACTTCGCAATACACCTTAATTGCGTCCTTGGCCGTATTCAGCTTGGTGAGCAGCTCTTTGTAATTCGCCAGCTCTTTCACGCGGTGTGTGAGGAGACGCGAGAGCCAGCCCGTGTACTCGGCTTCCGCGAGTGCCATGTCGCTCACGCCAGCCTCAAAATGTTCGCGGCTGGCGTTGACTGTACCAACCATGGCTCGGTTTCCCAGTACAAACTCAAGATTAATCTTGTCTGAGGGCACTTCCGTCTTGCGATCCCCGCCAGTTACGCTCGAAAGAATCAGCAGGCCATTTCTCGCCAGAGCTTGCATGCTCTCGAAAACGACCGGTGAGTAACCGGTAGCCTCGAAAATTAGGTCAAAGGGACCGTATCTCTTCTTGCCGGCGAGAATCGGGAGATCGGTTGTTGAGATGTAACGTCCGCCGATGGCTTCGATCAGCTCGGCATTCAAGTTCGGCTTACGCGCCAGCGCGAACGTCGTCACCTCCAGTCCGCGCAGCCGCAACGCAAGCGTAGCTAGCAGCCCGATGCTACCTGCCCCCATCACCGCCGCTTTTCGAGGACGCCACACGCGCAGCCGTTGCTGGATCTCGTAGGCCTGCGCGAGCCCTTTCTGCGCGATCGTGAACGGCTCGAGCAGCACGGCGACGTCCTTCAGCTTCTGCGGGATTTTCATGATGTATTCGGCGTCGTCAACGTAGTACTCGGTGAGAAAACCGTGGAGCAAGTTGATGCCACGCTCGTAGTAGACGTCGTCGGTGGTTAAGTCCGATCTGCCGATTCTGTCGTAAAGGCTCGCGCCCGGACGGCGCACCGTGGCGACGACATAGTCCCCCGGCTTCACTTCGGAAACGTTCGACCCCACTTTAACGACCTGACCGAAATTTTCGTGTCCGGTCACCAGGAAAGTGTAGCCTTTCGGCGCCGCGCCGTATTCTCCGGCGTTGATTTCACGATCGGTGCCGTCAACGCCGACGCGGATGATCTTTGCCAGCACGCCGCGACCACCGGACACGTCGGTGACCAAAGGCTCAGGCAGATCTTCCAGATGCGCTGAGTTAGGCTTTCCGGGAAATACTGCTATGGCTTTCATGGTTGCCCTCAGAAACTTTCCATTTGCCTAGTCCTGCGCTCCGCGCGTGGCGTCCGGCTTTAGTGCCTGGCCCTTCGCAAATGCCTCGTAAAGCGCCACAACTTCCGAGCTTCCAATCGCCACAGGCACGCGTTGATGAATCGAAGCCGGCTGAAGCTCGAGAACTCGCTGCGTGCCAGTGGTGGCCTGACCACCAGCTTGCTCGACGACATACGCCAACGGCGCGCACTCGTACACGAGGCGCAACTTACCCTCTTTGTGCGTGCGGTCCGCTGGATAGAAGTAAATGCCTCCTTCAACCAGGCAGCGATGAAGGTCGCCGACCAATGCGCCGCTGTAGCGCAACGAATAAGGTCGGCCGGTTGGCAGGTCCGGCGAAATCACATATTCGACAAACGCCTTCAGTTTTGGATCCCATTCATGCATGCGGCCCACGTTCGCGGCGAAGCTTTTACCGCGCACCGGGCAGCGGATATTCTCGTGGGTGAGCAGGAATTCGCCAATGTCGTGATCGAGCGTGAACCCGTTGACCCCGTGGCCGCAGGTATAAACGAGCATGGTGCTGGAGCTGTAGAGCACGTAGCCGGCCGCCGCCATTTCGGAGCCCCTCCGAAGAACTTCTTCGACGTTTGCGCACGAACCGGTGCGCTCGCGTCGGTACATTCCAAAGATGGTTCCGAGCGAACCATTGACGTCGGTGTTAGACGAGCCGTCCAGCGGGTCAGTGCAGAGAATGTAGCGCGCGTGATCCCTGCAAGAGATGAGCTTCACTTCTTCGAGTTCTTCCGAGAGGATCGCGGCGACGAGTCCGTCTTCGGCGAAGGCCTGCACGAACGTCTCATTGGCAAATACGTCGAGCTTCTTCTGCGCGTCGCCGGTCGCATTGCGGTCGCCCGCGAGTCCGAGCTTTCCGACCAGTGCCGCCCGGCGCAATTCGCGCGTGAGCACTTTCGTCACAAACCCGACCTGCGCGAGAACCCTCGAGAGCTCCCCGCGCAACTCCGGGTATTTCTCTTCTTGCTCGAGAATGTGTCCGCTCAACGTGATGCCCTGCATGTTTGCGACCTCGTTTTCAGGACTATGGCGCGGCGCGCCGCATCGCGCCGGGCTTCTGCGTTACCTCGCCGTAGCTTCGCCATTGGCGACCATCGCGCTGGATCAACTCTTGCGCTTCTGGCGGTCCCCAGGTTCCGGCAGCATAATTGGGGGAGTTTTGGAGAGGCGTCGCCTTCCACTTTTCTAAGATCGGTTGAACGACGCTCCAGCTTGCTTCGACCATGTCAGCCCGCTGGAAGAGCGTGGCGTCGCCAATCATACAGTCATAAAGCAGCCGCTCGTAGCCCGTGCTCGGGTTACTCCCAAAGTAGTCTCGATAATTGAAATCCATGTTCACGGTGCCCAGGCGGACAATCGGGCCGGGAACCTTCGCCTCGAAGCCTAGTGAAATCCCTTCACAGGGCTGGATATGGAGTACCAGCTCATTCGGGGGCAGGCATTCGACGGAAGTCCTTCGGAATGGGACGAATGGCGCACATTTAAATTGGATTGCGATTTCTGTGAGCCGCTTTGGCAGGCGCTTGCCAGTGCGCACAAAGAAAGGCACACCTGCCCAGCGCCAGTTGTCAATCGAAAGCGATAACGCCACGAAGGTATTGGTGTTTGAATCAGGCGCCACATTGGGCTCGGCGCGATATGCCAACACTCTTTTGCCATCGATCACGCCCTCGCCATACTGCCCGCGCACAGCATGGCTCAATATCTGGTTCGGCGTGAACGGTTGAATAGCACGCAGGGTTTTCGCCTGTTCATCATGGACTTCGTCGGCGTCAAAAGAAATCGGCGGCTCCATGGACATCAGCGTGATGAGTTGGAGGATGTGGTTTGGCACCATGTCGCGCAGCGCCCCTGCCTGATCGTAATAATCTCCGCGCTGCTCAACGCCCAGGTCTTCGGCTACCGTGATTTGCACATGGTCCACGTAGCGGCGGTTCCAGATGGGCTCGAAGATCCCATTGGCAAAGCGGAAGGTGAGAATGTTCTGCACCGTTTCTTTGCCCAGGTAGTGGTCGATGCGATAGATCTGGTTCTCGTGAAGGATCTGTTTGATATCGCGGTTGAGCGTGCGCGCCGAATCGAGATCTCGCCCGAACGGCTTCTCGTAAACCACTCGCCGCCAGTGCCCGTTTTCTTGTATGAATCCTGCAGCGGCGAGCTGTCTTGTGATTTCGGCGAAATGATTCGGCGAAGTAGCCAGATAGAAGCAGTAGTTTGCGCTGCTACCGTACTTCTTGTCGAGCTGCCGGAGCAGGCCGGCGAGCTGCTTGTAGAGGAAAGGATCCTTGGCGTCCCCGGGCTGGTAATAGGCCCGCTCCCTGAACCAATCGACAAGCTTTGGGTCGACGGTGGTGGTGGCGAAGTCTCGCAGATCCTGTGCCACCTTATTCCGATAATCCTCGGGGCTGATGGGGGTGCGTCCGGAACCGACCAGCGCGAATTCTTTCGGGAGCAATCCGTCTTTCGCAAGGTTGTAGAGAGCTGGGAGCAACTTGCGTTTGGTGAGATCTCCGCTCGCCCCGAAGATCACGACGACGCAGGCGCCCGCGCGCTGACCTGGAGTGGCTTGGTCGGCCTTCCCGGTTTCGGGATTCATTTCTTTCTTCTCCATGAGCGCATGCGGAAATCTACGCGAGTGCCTCGCGGACTGCTTGCGCCAATTTGCTCAACCCGGCGGAAACGTCTGGGCCCAGGTGAACACCCAGAGCCCGGCGATTCCGCTCCGTCAACACCTGAAAATCGCCGCGCGCTTGCGCCGCTTTCACCACGCCGAAAGTATATTTCTGTCCCGGCACGGGAATATCGGCGGCATCGTCGCAAGTGATCTGCAAAAACACGCCCGTGTTCGGCCCGCCTTTGTAAGCCTGCCCGGTCGAGTGCAAGAAGCGCGGGCCAAATCCCAGGCACGTAGCGACGCGTTTCTTGTCGCGCAAGGCGTGACGCATCGCTTGCAAACTGTTTTCGTTGTCATCGTTCATGGGAATGAACGCCAGCGTGGCAAAATAATCTCCCGCCTTCAGCCGCCCGAGGTGTGCGCGGAGATAGGTGACGAGTGATTTGCCGGCTCCAACGATTTGATTCAACGCCGCTGCATTTTTGTCGTCGGTGAAAAGCTTGATGCCTTTTTCCTCGAAGAACGGCTGCTCTGGCGGCAATGAGCCTGCTTTTTCATATTGCTCAGTCAAATTCTTGGTCGCGATTTTGCTGGCTTCGACGTCGGGCTGGTTGAACGCGTTAATGCCGATGATCGCGCCCGCCACCGCCGTGGCAATCTCCCAACGGAAAAACGACTGCCCCAAATCGTAGGCGTCCCGTACGGAGATTCGCACAACGGGCTGTCCTGCTCTTTCAAGCGCCGCCACCTTCGCGTCCTGCTGCGCGTTCGGCGACGATTCCAGACGCACGTATGCGAACACGCGATCGTTGCCGTAAACTTCCGGCGCTCCAATTTCCTCGCGGTCCACCGGAATCAACCCCTTGCCGTGCTTGCCCGTAGATTCCGCGAGCAATTGTTCGAGCCACGCACCCAAATCGCGAATGCCGGGGGAAGCGATCAGCGTCACTTTGTCACGTCCGTTCTTCGCCAGCACGCCGAGGATCACTCCCAACACCGCACCCGGATTCTCATTCGCGGGCACGGAAGGCGCGCACGCGTGCACCATTTCCTCCGTGCGGTCGAGAAACTTCGTCACGTCGACGCCCATTACCGCAGCGGGTACCAGGCCAAAATCCGAGAGCGCGGAATAACGCCCGCCGATGCTCGGCACGCCGTAAAAAATGTGGCGGAATTTATCCGCTTCCGCCACGGCTTGCATCTTCGATCCAGGGTCCGTGATGGCGATGAATTGCTTACCCGTCTGCTCCGCGCCTGAGGCCTGCTTCGCGCGCTCGAAAAAATACTGCTTGAAAACATTCGGCTCCGGAGTGCTTCCCGATTTGCTCGATACGATAAAAAGCGTCTTCTTTATGTCGATTTTTGATTCGATGGCCTTGATCTGGGCTGGATCAGTCGAATCGAGCACATGCAGTTCAGGAAAGCCGGGCGTTTTGCCGAATGTTTTGCTCAGCACTTCCGGGCACAAGCTAGAGCCGCCCATGCCCAGCAGAAGCGCGTGCGTGAATCCTTCTGTTTGCACGTCCTTTGCGACGTCCGTCAATTGATTCGCGTGCGCGATTTGATCTTCTGTTACGCCGAGCCAACCGAGCCACTTCGCTTCGTCGTTGCCGGTCCAAAGCGTGGCGTCATGCGCCCACAATCTGCGCATTTTTCCACCACTGGTCCAGTCGTTAAGCTCCTGTTTGACCGCCTGATCCAGAGCCCGAGGCAAGCTATATGTTTGCATCGCCGATTTCGATTTCGCTGGAGCCTTCATTGTCTGTTCGACGGCGGCCAGCAGCTTCTCGAATGCATCGGCGAACAATTTAACGCCATCAACGACCAACTGATCAGTCACTTCCTTCATCGAAATTCCGGCCTTCGCCAGGTCTTGCATTGTTTGGCGCGCCGTACCGACGTTTTCGACCAGGCTGGCACGGACCTTGCCGTGATCGCGAAACTCGTCCAGTGTCGCGGGAGGAATCGTATCGACCGTATCTTTACCGATCAATTCCTCGACGTACATTACATCGCGATAATTTGGATTTTTGGTGCTGGTGCTGGCCCAGAGAACTCGCTGCGTGTGCGCACCTTTCGCCGCGAACGCGGCCCAGCGCGGCCCCTGGAAAATCCTTTGATAACGCTGGTAAGCCATTTTCGCATTCGCAATTGCCACTTTACCGAGCAAGCTATGGAGCAGCGCGCGTTCATCGGCATTGGTCGCGGTCTTCAGACGCGCCTCCAACTGCTTATCCACTAGTGTGTCGATGCGGCTCACAAAGAAGCTCGCGACGCTACCCATTTTGCTCAAATCACCGCCATTTTTGGCATAGGTCTCGAGCGCTGCAATATACGAGAGAGCAACTTTTTCGTACGTCTCCTGCGAGAAGAGCAGAGTGATATTGATGTTGATGCCTTCGCTGAGCAATTGCTGAATGGCGGGCAAACCTTCGGACGTGCCGGGAACTTTGATCATCACGTTTTCGCGAGCGACCATTTTCCACAGCCGCCGGGCTTCGTCGATGGTTCCCTTTGTGTCGCGCGCGAGCAGCGGAGATACTTCCAGGCTGACGTAGCCATCGGCCCGCTCTGTTTTGTCATAAACAGGATGCAAAATGTCCGCCGCGTCCCGAATATCGCGAATGGCCAGCAATTCGTAACGCGCCTTGACGTCCAGCTCCGGCCTGGATTCGAGCGACTTCAGAAAATCGGTGTAATCCGTGCTGCCAGTGATGGCCTTTTCGAAAATCGAGGGATTCGATGTCATTCCTCGCAGGTCGTCTTCGTTAATCAGGCGCTGAAGTTCGCCACTGGTCAGCAAATTTCGCCGGATATAATCGAGCCACACCGCCTGCCCAAACTTCGTGAGTTCCTTTAGCGGATTCGCCGTTTTCGGCGCGTTTGCGTTTCTTACTGTTTGCGTCGCCATTTCGTCTACCCCTTCCCGGTTTTCGCCGGCAAACTGTATTTCATCTCGATTGCCTTGATTTTTTCCACCCTGCGTTCGAGGCGCTCCTGGCCTTTTTCGTGGCCCTTGTAGTGCGCCCCCAGGAAATTCGTCACCAATTCCTGCGCCAGCATTGGGCCTATCACGCGCGCGCCCAGCACGAGCACATTCATATGGTCGTGTTCCACTCCCTGATGCGCGGAATAGGAATCGTGGCACATGCACGCGCGTATGCCTGGAATCTTATTCGCGGCGATGCATGCTCCCACGCCGCTTCCGCAAATCACAATTCCGCGCTCGACGCGGCCCGCGATCAGCGCTTCGCCGACCGCTTCCGCAAAGTCGGGATAGTCGACAGACGCCGGACCGTTCGTGCCGAAGTCCGTCACGTCGTGTTTCGCATCACGCAGAAACGCCGTGAGCTGATCCTTAAGCACATATCCCGCATGATCCGCGCCCATTCCGATTCGCACGATTTACCTCGCCTTTCCCAGCAACTCTTTCGCTGTTGCGACCACACGCTCGGGCATGAATCCGAATTTCTTTTGCAACTCCTTGAGCGGCGCGGAAGCGCCAAAGGTGTGCATTCCGATCGATTGTCCCCTCGGGCCAACGTATCGGGCCCATCCCATCGTCGACGCCTGCTCGATTGATATTCGCGCGGTAAGTTCCGGCGGAAGCACGCTGTCGCGATATTCCTGCGGCTGGTGATCGAAGATCTCCCACGAGGGCATGCTGACCACGCGCGCGCGGATGCCATCCGCTTTCAATCGCTCGTATGCCTCGACGGCCAATGAGGCTTCGCTGCCTGTCGCGAGAAGTAGAACCTCCGGCTTGCCGCCATCCGCTTCCGCAAGAATGTACGCACCCTTCGCCAAACCCGCTGCTGACGCATATTTCGTTCGGTCGAGCGTCGGGAGCGCTTGGCGGCTGAGCACCAGCGCCGCCGGCTCATGATGGAGTTGCAAGATTACCTTCCACGCCTCGGTCACTTCATTTGCATCCGCGGGGCGCAGCGTGATGAGTCCGGGAATCGCGCGCAGCGCAACGAGTTGTTCGATGGGCTGGTGCGTTGGCCCATCCTCGCCGACTCCGATCGAATCGTGCGTGAACACGTAAATTACCGGCACTTCCATTACCGCACTCAGCCGGATTGGCTCGCGCATGTAATCGCTGAAAATCAGGAATGTGGAGCCGAACGGCCGTATTTTCGAGAGCGATAGCCCGTTCAACACCGCGCCCATGGCGTGCTCGCGTATGCCGAAATGAAAATTGCGCGCGTTGTAATTTTCCGCTTCAAAATCGCCCGCCCCGTCAAACGTGAGACGCGTCTTCGTCGACGGCGCCAGATCCGCTGAGCCGCCAATGAGCCACGGAATATTTTGCGCAACGGCATTCAAGACCTTCGCTGACGAATCGCGGCTGGCAATGCCCTTCGCGTCCGCCGGAAACGCCGGTAAATTCTTGTCCCAGCCTTCTGGCAACTCGCGATGCTGCATCTGCAACACGCGCGCCGCAAGCTCCGGGAACTTGGCTCTGTACGCGTCAAACAGGCTCATCCAGCCCGCCCGCAGTTCTCTTCCGCGCTTGCCAATCCCGGCGTCGAAATTCTCGCGCACGCCATCGGGCACCAGAAATTTGGCGTCCTCGGGCCAACCGTAATTTTTCTTCGTCAGGCGGATTTCCTGCTCGCCCAGCGGCTCGCCATGAGCCGCGCTCGTGTCCTGCTTATTAGGAGCTCCATAGGCGATATGGCTATCGACAATAATCAGCGTCGGGCGGTCGTTTGTCCGCAAAAATGTGGTGTAGGCGCGGCTGAGCATCTCCATATCGTTCGCGTCGACCACGCGCGTGACGTTCCAGCCGTAGCCGACAAATCGCGTTGCCACATCTTCGTCAAAGGCCAATTCAGTGTTACCTTCGATCGTGATGTGATTGTTGTCGTAAATCCAGCATAAGTTCGAAAGCTTCAAGTGTCCCGCGAGCGAAGCGGCTTCGCCGGAGATTCCCTCCATCATGTCGCCATCGCCGCAAATCGCATAAACCTTGAAATTGAACATCTCGAATTCCGGCCGATTGAAATATCGCGCCAACCAATCGCTGGCAATTGCCATTCCCACGCTGTTCGCCACGCCTTGCCCGAGCGGGCCCGTCGTAGTCTCAACGCCGGAAGTCCAGCGATATTCCGGATGGCCGGGACACTTGCTGTCAAGCTGGCGGAAGCGCTTGATGTCTTCCAGCTTCACTGACAATTCGCCGAGTTGCTCGTACTTCGGATTCACCGCCTTCACACCTGCAAGATGCAATAAAGAATAGAGCAACATCGAGGCGTGCCCGTTTGACAAAACGAAACGGTCGCGGTTCGGCCATATCGGGTCATCCGGATCAAAGCGCAAGAACCGTTGCCAGAGTGTGTACGCCACAGGCGCCAGCGCCATCGGCGTCCCAGGATGCCCTGAGTTCGCCTGTTGCACGGCATCCATCGAAAGCGTGCGGATGGTATTGATACACAGATGATCGAGTTCATTGCTGCTCAGCTCGACAGCTTCGCGTCTCATTACCGGCACTCCAGACGAACCCATGGGCGACCTCCAAACGGAGTGGCGTAGTTCAGCCCCACACGGCGATAGACACCCTCGGGAATTCCAATGTCCGCTAGAAAAAGCTCACCCGTTCGTTCCGGCAACAGGCCAGTCTTTGGCAAAGCTAACGTCATCGCCCAACGAGGGCGGATGCATTCTCCTGGAGCTTGCCCGGTGGTTGCCTCAAGCCCGGAGGGGACATCCAAAGAGAGAATTGGGGAATTCGCGCTGTTCGCCCAACGTATGAGATCAGCCGTGGATCCCTTTGGGGAAGCCTGCAAACCGTAGCCGATGAGGGCGTCCACCACCAGATCAAAAGGCTGCGCAGATAATGCCGCCGTCTCAATTTCTCTTCCACGGGTCGATTGGAATATCTTGCGCTGAAACGCAGGGACGTCTCTCAGGCGCGCGGGATCCGCCAGACACAAACCCACTTTGCAACCATGATTCGCGAGATGGCGAGCGGCACAGACGCCACCGCCACCGTTGCCACCACTCCCAGCCAACACCACAACTTCGGCGGTGTGCCAATTTCGACCTAAAAGCTGGATCGCCAGCAACGCAAGGTTGCGTCCCGCGTTTTCCATCATTTGATAGAGGTTCGGTCCTGTTTCCTCTACAGCAATGCGATCCACCTCGCGCATCTGCTCGGCCGTAACCGCCGGGACCGCAATGCCTGTCTCGGTGAAGAACCGCCGGATCGTCGCTGCGCTTGTGGTGGGCATGTGCGTGCTTCTAGTCCTTCTTCCTCGCGACCTGAATTTTACGCTCCACTCGTCACGGCTCTCTGTTTCTGAGCTGCGGCGCGGGCATATCCGCAACGGAAAATGCAGCGTGTGAACTGATCGTGATACAACTTGGCGCAGATAGCTTCAGGAGTTCGCGACATCCGGACAAATACTTCAGCTGCTGCGAGCATCCCCAGCGGTGGTGCCGTGAAGTAGATCCAGATGGCCGTCCAGACCCGTGCCGGCAGCGCGGAAGCTAGCGTGCGAGCCGGATTGATGCTCATGCCAGAATAAGGCGCCTCAACGGTGATATAGACGAGGAGAAGCAGGCCTGCAAAGAGACCCGTCAGCCGGGCCATGTGTCGGTTGTTTGAAGCAATTAGCACCACGGACATCAGACCGAAGGACATCAGAAACTCGGCGATAAATGCGATCACGGGACCAGCCGACCCGGGAATCGTTACCACGTAATCCACGCGTGGGTCTGCCAGGGCCTTTCCGATGAAAGGAACTACAATCAGCAGACCGAGAAGACCGCCCAGGAACTGCGCAAGGATGTAAAAGACCGCATCCCAGGGCATGACTTTGCCGAGCCGGAAAAAGGACAATGTAACGGCAGGATTCAAATGCGCACCGGAGCGCCGACCCCAAGGTGAGTAAATCAGGGCGATGACGGTCAATCCCATTGCCAATCCCATGAAAACCCGGCGCTCGAGGGGATTGGAGATCGCCTCCCGAACGAAAGAGCCTGGATGCTCAAGGATTGCGTCTGAAATAGCCGCTACAATCATAAAAATCCCCAGGCCAGCCGCTTCTATCATGTATTCGGGCCAGTGATCTGCGAGCGCATTGCGTAAATCGGACACCTGTGAAAATGCTGGCCCGGCGATTCTCCCCTCGGATTTGGTGGCAAACTTCGGCACGTCACGGCTTCCCGAGCGGCGCCGCTTCGGTGTAGACCTGTTGCGGTTTGATGCCCCAGTCCGCAATCTCCCCCAATAGATGCCTACCTGACTGTATCTCCTCCACTAACCCCTCAAGGGCACAACCAAACTCAGCGGGCCGAAGCGCCGGCGCTCCTTGACATTTCTCGCCGTGTCGAACGGTGGGCAACCACCAGCAGCTGTCTTCAACGGGATGGCAGCGGAATAAGCTGGCTGGCGAACCGAGGAGAGCCGCAATCAATGTGTTGATTCCTTGCATCCAGTCAGTACAGAGAACCAGATCAAAACCATGTCCAGCGAAGAGCCGGACCGCTTCTGCGCTTGAGGTGGCCACGTGACACTCGCATCCTCGTTTCTCCAAGCGCTGAAGAAGGAACGAGGATCCCTTTGCGCTTTCGCCTACCACGAGAACGCTCACCAACTTTGTGCTCATACCGTCACCCCTTTCTTGTCCGCAGTCGCTGAGGCTGCCGCCAGGGCCGGGCGACGAAGCCGGGAAGAAATCGCGGACCACAAGGCCCTTTTTGTTTCAGCGGAATCTGGCGGACAAGTGATGTAATCAAATGCGCCGGCGCCGATAGCACCCAAATAGGCATCCCAGTCAGCCCGCTGCGACAGGATGATCACAGGAACATCTGCGCTCGATTTCCGCGCTTCATTTATGATGGCGCGGAAATCGCCGTCAGGTAGAGTGTCGTTGCAAAACACAACACTGAAGTATTGCCGATCCAGCAATAACAGAGCCTCACTCTGGCTACAGCAACGGACCGGACGGAGGCCGCATTCCCGAATCGCCCTCATGAGTTTTTCCCGGTGTTCTCCCTCGGCACAAATGACCAAGGCCGGTAGCACATCCAACATTTCTCCACCTCCCCCGAAGTCCTTCCTCATTTCGATTACGTCCGTCAATGGCGCCCGGCGGGGTTTCAGCGGTTCCACCGTTTGTTTCCTGCGGCGCTGTCGTCAGCACCTCGTTCGGTCCGGAACAAGAGTTCAAGGATCACGCGGTTTGAGCCGCGTCCTTGGCGTTGGGCTTGAAATACTTATTGAGATGTTCCCGGAGCTGCAGTCGGCTCCGAAGTAAGTGGAACTTTATCGACGGGACAGACAGAAGGAGCAAGTCAGCGGTCTCTTCTGTCCTTAGCTTGGCCACATCGCGCAATAGAAAAACGACGCGCGACATAGGTGTCAAACTTCGGATTGCCTCATGGATAATTCTTCGCAGTTCCTCGCTTGTATAGCGTTCTTCGGCTCTATCACTCCAGTCCACGACTTCCTGGGGCACAAAAGCCGCGTCGGCCTCCGCTTCAAGACTTAACCTTAGGAGCTTGGCAGCGTCCCGATTGCGCAGTTTCGCAAATGATTCACTCACGGCAATTCGCGCCAATCGCATGATCGAAGATTCGTTTCGCTTAAGATCTTCGAAACTGGATTCGGCTGTCAAAAATGTCTTCTGGAGCACATCCTCTGCGTCCTCGTTGTCTTCCGTGATGTACCACGCCAGCCAGTACACTATCTCGGCGTGCTGGTCCACCACGCTGGCGAAGTCCGGGCGGCTGCTCTTCAACCCCCTTCCCTTCTCCCCGGCCCCTTCCAAACGCTGTTCGCTTGCACCCTTGGAGTCGCCAGAAATCTTGGACCGTATCGTACCGTTATCAGCTGACATGCTCTGCTCCTCTGACGAGTGAGCCGCCGGCTCAGCTTGATGTCTTTATCAGAGCGAGCGGCCCCGAATTCCTTCTGATAACCCCTAGTTGAGAAACCGCCACAGGAGGTACGTGTGTTAGGCCGGCGTCAGCTTGCTTCGTGACGTACCCACTTGACATGCTTCTGCCCCTCCGATTACGGAGTGCCTTCACCGCGCTCAATTTCCTCGACCAGAGATTTGGTCATTGCCGTATCGGCTAGGAAAATAGCTCCGCTCTTCCGGATATCCGCTAGGAGTTGTTTTCCGCGTGAGTCCACGAAGGTCACTTCGCAGATATCCACGCACAGATGCTTGGACCCGAGGGAAGGAGCCAGGGAGATCCACGTTCGATGAAGTTCTTCAACCCAAGGCCCGGCAATCCTTCCCTCGAGCTTCATCGTCACCTCCTGTGTTGATTGTTGGATCGTGATCCTCAACACATTCTTGGCCCGCCCGACACCGCCTTTCACAAGGCACGGGATAGGCCAAAGAGCAGATGTCGGATACTGAGACCCGATGTTTTTGAAAGGAGGAGAGTTAAGGCAACATCAGATTGTTCTCTAGTCAGACGACCCTAATGAGTGACAATGCGGAGGAGACAATCAATTGTCGCGAAAGACTAAATATAGTCTTTGGGATTTATTCCCAGCTTTCTAATCTTCGCATTCAGAGTTGTCCTCTTTAAGCCAAGACGAACTGAGGCGCCACGCGGGCCGCCGACTACTCCTCTTGTTTCCCGGAGCAGGCGAATGATCTGTTCGCGCTCCGCAGCTTGAAAAGTCGTATCAAGAGCTGTACTGGCGGTTCCTTGCGGGAACTCCAACTCGGATAACGGGGCGCGTAACGTTGGGCCAGTCGAAAGAATCACGGCCCTTTCCATGAAGTTTTCCAATTCCCGGACATTGCCTGGCCAGTGCCATCGAGTAAGGGCATGCATCATTTCTGGTGGGATCGTTTCAATTCGCCTGCCCATACCGCGAGAATGCTTATTTACGAAGTGACGCACCAGCAGCGGGATATCCGTGGGTCGCTCGCGCAAGGGAGGTATCATTATCGGGAAAACCTTCAAGCGATAATACAGCTCAATCCGGAATTGTCGGTCCGCGACCATTGTTGCAAGATCGTGGTTCGTGGCCGCCACCAGGCGGACATCTACAGGAAGTGTTCGCGTGCCCCCAAGTCTTTGAAATTCCTTTTCCTGTAAGGCGCGGAGGAGCTTCGGTTGCAGTTCGAGAGAGAGGTCGCCGACCTCATCGAGGAAGAGGGTTCCCTGGTGAGCGAGTTCCATGAGCCCGAGTTTTTGCGTGATGGCACCAGTAAATGCGCCTTTCTCGTGTCCGAACAGCTCGCTTTCGAGGAGTCCAGAAGGTATAGCGGCACAGTTCAATTTAATGAATGCTCGTTCACGCCGACCGCTTAGTTGGTGGATCGCACGGGCGACAAGTTCCTTCCCTGTTCCGGTCTCTCCTAAAATCAGGACAGTCGAATCGGTCGGGGCCACGGTTTCGACTTGCTTCAGCACGCGTTTCAAGTGCTGGCTCTCGCCAACAATTTCATCAAAGCTGTATTCGCTGCGGAGTTCCTCCGCGAGGTAGCGCCTTTCCTGGTTGAGTTTGTCACGCAATTCACTGAGCTGCCTGAATGCCAGGGCATTGTCTAGCGCGAGCGCGACCTGACCGGTGATCTGGCCCAGCAGGCCAACATCACTCGGGGTGAAAGCGGCTTCGCGGCGGCTAGCAACCGCCATGATACCGAGCACCTGATCGTGCCCCACGAGAGGCAGCCAGCATGCGGATTTAAGGCCGGCGCCCATCAAATGTCGGAGAGTCTCGGGCTTGAACCGGCCCGTGTCTAGCGAGTCCAAAATTAGCGGCTCTCGAGTGCGAAACACCCACCCAGGAGCTGAGCCCTCCACCGGCACCAGGATTTCTTTCGATGGCATGTCTTTCTCGTAGGTAACGTCGAGTAATTGCAGTCGCAACTGACCGGTTTCGGGATCTTGGAATGCAAGTGTGGCAAAATCATGCGGCACGACTCGCTGGATTCCGGCTGAAATCGCGGATAGCAGCTTGGTGATATCGAGGTTCGCAAGCAAAGTACCGCTGAGTTCCAAAAGCAGGGCTTCCTCCGCTCGCTTCTTTTCCGAAACGTCACGGATGACGCATAGCACGGAGCAGCCTTCCGCCGTCTCTATGGGGCTGAGCATGATGTCAACCCGGAATTCGGTTCCGTCCTTGCGTCTGCCATAGAGTTCCAGTCCGGCACCCATCGGTCGCATTCGGGGGCCCGCGTGGAAGTCTCTACGGTGTGCCGGGTGGGCATCTCGAAATCTCTCAGGAATCAAAACCTCAACCGGCTGACCCAGTAATTCCATACGGCTGTATCCAAAGAGTCTGGCGACTTGCCCATTCAGCTTTGTGATTCGTCCTGTTTGGTCGGCCACGACGATGGCGTCGGGCGACAATTCGAACAGCGATCGAAACTGCTGCTCGCTTTGCTGGAGCAGTACCTCGGCCCGCTTGCGGTCGGTCAAATCAAAGATCTGAGCGAACACAATCGTCCTGGATCCTAACGTCTCACTTTGGGAGTACACTTCCACGTCGAAAACGGTCCCGTCTTTCTTGCGATGCCTGCCAATAAACGGACCACCAGTGCCATGATCTCCTGCATGCAGTGCGTCAAGGAGATGAGGAACATCCTCCGATGGACGGATGTCTTTAACGGTCATCGCAAGGAATTCTTCGCGGGAGTACCCGTAATGGTGAATGGCTGCCTGGTTCACACCCAGGATCGCGAGGCTCTCACGGTCGAACACCATCATCGGCAGCGAGTTGTGATCAAACCAGGGATGAAATAGCAGGGCCCATCCGCCCGGGTCTCTGCTCCCGGGGGGAATGGGAGGAGGAATTTCCTTATGTACCCATATCTCTTCCAACAGCGCCGCGTGTCGCATATCGGCATTTCTCTGATTCCTGGACAAACGCGGGGCAGGAATAGCGGCTCTCTTTTGGGCACAATCAACCGCCATTGTGAACGCGCGACGGCGGTTTGCTCTTTCTTTCATTGCGCGAGACTCGGCAACTCCAGCGAGAAATACGACATATTTACGCATACATAAAGATGGGTGTATGTATTCCGCCTTACATAATTCCGGCCAGGAATCTTCCGGCTTCTTACAGGGCTGACTTTCTCAAATAGTTTTCGAGCTTACTCGGGAAGACAAGGATCTCTCCCCGGCCATAATCAACCAATTCGTGCCGTCGGAACTCATTCATGATGGCGGTAGCCGTTTCCCGCGTCGTGTTCACGAGCTGAGCCAATTCTTGGTGCGTGAGGCTTACCGCCAGTTGCACGCCGCCGTTTTCTTGCTGACTGGCCGGAGAACGGCAGAGCCGGAGAAGTTCTTTTGCGAGCCGCTCCCGGACCTCGTAAAAAGCAAGCGCGTTAACATCCTCGTGACATTCGACTAGGCGGGCGCAAAACACCATCAGCAGCTTTAGGGCGAGCTCCGGCTTCTGGGCTACCAATTCAAGGACTACCTTCACGCTAAAAGAGGTTACTGTCGCCGGCTCGAGTGCGATTGCTTGGTCGTCGCGTTTGGCCACCTCGCAGATGCACACTTCCCCAAACAAGTCTCGCTCTTGATAGAGACCTAAGATCTTCTCCGTGCCATCCGGGGAGAGCTGGACAACTTTAATCTTTCCGGACTCGATTAGGTAAATCGCATCGGGCGGGTCGCCAACGGAATAGACAACTTGTTTGCGCTGGAGAGAATACGTCTTCGTGAACGCTCTTAGATCTTCCCAATACTTCCGAACGAACGTCGAAAAAGCAACACAATAGCGATGACTGTCATTCATACCGTTACCCGCTTCCATCAAGCCTACTAGAATTGTTTCAGGCTCTATTCCTTCAAAGCTATACACCCGCAATTGTGCTCAGTCAATTTCACTTCCGCATGGCGGCCCGTGATCGAACGTTTTTCGGGCCCCCGGAGCGGTCTCGGAACATGTGCGGCGAATTTCATCCTTGCGTCGGATGAGCAAGCAGCATCTGCTTAAGGTCGCTGGCAGGCACGCCGCGTCGATCGAAACTGCGAAGAGAATGATTACTTCTTCTGTTCCACGACCCGCGATCCCGCCGCACGAAACCGTGAAGCAACAGCCGACACGCCAGACTCAGTGGTCATCGTCACGAGAGCAAATTCCTTGGTCACATTTTTAGCTCTCGATTTTTTTTGCGCTAGCGCGCTGAAGTTCATATCCAGCTCGTATAGAGTCAAGATTGTTTTGCCCTCCGCGTCGTTCAGGCGTCGTGCAGTTTTCCCACGGGGGCGGCAAGCGCCAGCTCCGAACATTATGCTTCGCAAGCCAGGCCGATCGTTTATGCTCAGACCCTTGCCGCCCGGCTACGGCCATCTGAGTGCTTTGCAGCCCCCTCAACTCAAGGTATCCTCCTGCGCGGGAGAAATTAGTGGATATTACAACGCGTCCAAATGGCGTGGCTATGATCGTGGACCTGACCGGCGACATCACGCTCTACAACTCTCCTGACTTGCGCAGAATGCTCATGGAGTTGTTGAAGGTCAAAAGCGTCCCTCGCGTACTTGTGAACTTGACCAGCGTGAAATATATTGACAGCGCTGGCGTCGCTTGCCTGGTCGAGGCGCTAAAAGTCTCCCGGGAATTGAAACTCGAGTTCGCCCTGTTCGGGTTGAGCAGCGTGGCCAAGGAAGTCTTCGAGTTGTCGCGCTTGATCAGAGTGTTTGAAGTGTACGACACCGAAGAAGAAGCGCTCCGAGGCGTACAGCACGATCAGCCGCAACGGCGGAACGAATCGGCCCATTAGGTGCCATTCATATCGGTCACGGAAACAGTCGGTCAAGCGACCCTCGACGGGCTCACCTATCTCGGCGACCTGACGATCCTGACCGGCCGCTCGCTTCACGCTGTCGCGATTGCGCCCTTCCAAGGCCAGCGGCTGCGCGTGCAGCGCGCGATTCATTAAGCCATGGCCGTTGGCGTCGGGGCCGCTCCCATTCTTTCCTTGATTTCGTTTTTCATCGGCACGATTCTCGCGCTTCAGTCCGCCTACGAGCTGCGAAGATTCGGCGCCATGGGGTTTGTCGCCAGCGCCGCGGCGCTGCCGATGACGCGCGAGCTGGGGCCGCTGATGACCGCCATCGCCGTCATCGGGCACCCGGGGACAATTTCCTCGGCATCGTGCCGGGCACTGCCGGCGCGCCCCTGGCTCGTTCAGGAGCGGTTTTGCCCGCAGTGGACTATGTGAGCTTCGATGACTTGGCCGCGAGGATCAATGATCTGGCTCCGCGGCACCGCTGCTGATAAAAAATCTGAACGCGCGCGTCACGGATTTGCAGGAAACCATCAAGCGCGTCAATGGCCTGCCGGACGCCACGCATCGCGCGAATTCGAAGCCCTTCGCCGAGACGCGGTCGCTAGCCCAGCCGCGACAAAGCCGCTTGGACAACTCTGACTAACCTTATATTTCGAGTGATGAATCTTTCGCCCCGGAGCGGTCGTCTCATCTCTTGAGGGACGCACCATGCTCCATGCGAAGATATTCGGCGTTTGGATCCTCGCAGCCACAGCCTTCGCGGACTGGTACCGTCGATTCGAGGCAAACAAACTCAGACCCCTCGCCTTATACCTACCACCGACTCTCGGGGAGCGTCACCAAAATTGGATACGGACTCGGACCGACGAGGATTCAAGGGCACTTCCGGGACAATGGAACCTTGCGCCCGGGATGGAGGGACGATGAACTCGCATGGCAGCAGCACCGGACCTCCGGCTTGTGAATTTGATTCGGACAAGCTGATCCTGCAGGTGGATGCCCTCGTCGAGAGCCGGATCGACGCAGTTTCACCAGTCGCAGACAGGCTCATGCATTTGCTCAAGAAGACTTGCTGTCCTCCTGAACAAGAATTCGCCGTGGAGACGGCGCTCCGGGAAGCTTTGGCGAATGCGATCCTCCACGGAAACCGACAGGATCCGAAAAAGAAGGTGCGCGTGTGCTGTGCCTGCGATCCAATCCATGGAGTGCTGATTGTCGTAAAAGACGAAGGAGATGGATTCGATCCAGCGAGAATCCCTAGTCCGATCGGCGGCGAAAGCATTTACTCCGAGCACGGAAGAGGGATCTACCTGATCAATCTGCTGATGGACGAAGTTCAATTCGTGCGGGGCGGGACAGAAATCTACATGCGCAAATCCGATCGACGGCCCATTAAAGTACAGCGCAAGGAATGGTAGGAAGCAAGACTGGTCTCATGGACACGCTCCGACTTCTTCAAGACCACGGATACTTGACGATCTTCTTCGGCTTATTGCTCGAATATCTGGGACTGCCCATCCCGGGAGAACTCATTTTACTTTTTTATGGAGCACTCGTTTCTTGGGGAAAGCTGGGGCTATGGGCTATGCTGGCAACCGCCCTAGCGGCCGTTCTCCTCGGCGATCATTTCTGGTACTTCGCGGGCCGACGCGGTGGCAAACAATGGCTGCGTTGGTTCTGCCGCGCCACACTCGGTTCTGCGCAGTGCATGTCCCGCACAGAACATTTTTACCGGAAGTACGGACCGACCTCGTTGTTGTTCGCAAAGTTTCTGCCTGGCTTCCGTACCTTCGCGATGCCCATGGCCGGAATGACCGGTGTCGAGTACGGGCGCTTTCTTTTCTTTGACTCGGCAGGTAGCTTGCTTTGGGTGACGGGAGTCACGGCGGCGGGAATGCTCATGGCCGCACAGCTTCGGGTGATAGCCACACGCGTCGAGCACCTGGGTGGAACGCTGTTGCTGATTTTTGTTTTGATTGCCATGATTGTCTTGATCCTGCGCTTGAGAAAACGGATCAAGTACGGGGAGCCGATGGCGGAATCTAAACTGGAAGTGCGGTAAGAGGGCGACGCTGGCCGCAGGTGAGATTTACATTCGGAAGGATAGGCATCAGCCGTGGTAGAAAAGGCGCTCTAGGCGATGCAACAGGAAACTCCGTTCGATTGTCCCGTCACAAAGGAGAACCCTTTCGGCTGCGTGGAGCTATGGGCTGGCAACGAGCGAGCCCATCGTCACGTTGAGTTAGTCGGCCTCGAGGGAGATGTGATCGCCCTCCCCTCGGGAAGCAACGAGGGAGGGGATCTTTACGCTCTTTTCTCTTGCGGAGGCGAGCGGGCAGCACGCATCGTCCTCGCTGACTCTGTTGGCCACGGATTCGCTGCGAGTGGCATTGCTGCCAATGTTCATAAGTTGATTCACCAGTTTCGCGACATCCGCGATAGTTCCAGGCTGTTGGCTGCACTCAACGATGAATTCACAGTTGCCGGGCAATCCCCAGGCGCGCCGCTGCGGTTGACCACTGTTGTCACTGCCACATTCAATCGAGACACCGGGGAGCTGAACTATGCCTATGCCGCCCACCCACGGATGGTGCTGTGGCGAGCGCGAGACCGACATTGGTACTCGCTGGGAGACGGACTCGAGGGCCTACCCATTGGCTTCATCGCTGGCGAATTCTATACACAACAAAGCATCCGGGTCGAGCCAGGAGATGTGGTCCTTGTCTTCTCCGACGGAGCGACGGACGTATTCTCTCCTGACGGTCAATACCTCGGTCCTGAGGGATTCTTGAAACTTGCCGGTGAGCTAATGGCGGCGCTTCCGCCGCGAGCTTCGCTCCACACTTTCGCAGAAGCTCTCGTGGGAGCGATCCGCCGCTTTCATGGTTCTGACACCCTTGTGGATGATGTGACGTTGCTGACCCTTCGACGGTCGTAGCCATCGTCCCCGACGCAAATACTGTGCCCAATCCATCAGAACATTCTGCAAGTGCAAGAAGGGCATGCCCGCCCGGACACATTTCATCACGGTATTAGGGAATTCTTCTCACCTGTACTCAACGCCCGCAGCACAATGTATAAGTCCCTAGCAAGACTCTATATCCTGGAACCATGCTTCAACCCAGCGCTCGATTTAGGGACTTTGATCATGCCTTAGCTTTGATGCAGCCAGCCTACGAATATGCCTTACGACATCTTGGGCGCCGCAATCTTTCGCGGAATCGATCATTCGAAGCTGCCGGTAGTGCCCTGGAAACCGTTGAGTGCCTGTTTGGCGAGCCATTTCATGACCCGCGTTCCGCTGTAACAGTAGGCCAGGTTGGCCCCAAGTGTTGAGAAGCAGTTTAGCTCGCATGACTGTTTCATCTCGTTGAGCTGCTTCACGTCGAATTTTTGATTCGCGACCGTGCCCCAATCGTACGTGGCGTTGTACATCGGGAAACAAGGAGCAAGCGTGCCATCGGTGCGAATTATGAGCCAGTTCTGGCCAGCGCGGCAGCCCCAGTGCTCTCCCTTGCCACGCATGAACTGCTTCATGTTCTGCAGGCGCGCAACCGAATCAACCATTTTGTAACCCGACTTGTTTTTCTCGCTGAGCCAGTCGAGCAATTCGTCCACACGTTGGAAATCATCCGGCCGGATATAAGTGTCGTTCTCCGCCAAATGCTTGAAATGCGTTTGCTCGAGCATCGGCGCCTCGTTGATGTGATAGGTAATGGCGATGCCGTTGTCGTGCGCGATCTCGGTGAGCTGGCGGACATCATCCAGGTTCGTGCGGCAGATGTTGGTGTTGAAAAACATGGTGTAGCCATACCGGTATTGCCGCTTGACGAGATAATCGAAATGCGAACGGACATGATTGAATGCCTTTGGCAGTCCGGGCTTCTCGTCAACGCAATCCACCGCAAAATTGATCGTGGCGATGCCGGCGTCGGCGAGACGATCGGTGACTTCGGGGCGCAACAGCCGGGCATTGGTCGCGAGATAAACCCAGAAGCCTTTCTTTGCAGCGTAGTAAATGACTTTATGGACGAAGTCCGGACGGAGAAGCGGTTCGCCCCCGGTCGGAGCCAACACGCGACAGGGAGTTTCGTACAGCCAATCGATCGCACGGCGGGCCGTGTCTTCCGTCATGCCTTTGATGTGGTTGTCATAGGACCAGCAATAGTGGCAATCAAGGTTACATTTCCACTCAGTGAAAAGGTAAGCGATGATGGGCTGAAAATCTCCTCGACGGATGCGCGATTCGAAATAGGGGAGCATCCAACCCTTCATCGTGTGAAGGATCTTGCCAATTCCCCAATGGCGGCGTCCAGTCTGAATTACCTGTTCGTGAGCAGCGATATCGGTGGCGTCAAGCTCGTGCAGGAGCTCCGGATGCTGTGGGAAAATAGGCTTCGGCAATACTTGACCTTGGTGCTGGGACGGCGGTTGTGGCGCTGGCCGCGCGACGGAGTCCTTCAGGAGCGCATGCAGGGGAACATCCAGACGAAAAGGTTGGGTGGGCAGTGTAGGACAGCGCTCGTGACCGACTTCGGACATGAATATCCCTCCTCAGATTAAGCTGCCACTCTTCAGGAACCCTCAGCGCAGTGGCACCACGATTCCGCGGAGCGCGCTCAAACAATTCGTCTCTGTGACAGTGGATGTCAGTTTTGAAAAAAAAGATTCGGGAATACTGCTGATAGTTATTTTCTGCACATGAAATGTCTTAAGCAGGAATTTTCCAGAAGGGTTGAATCGTTTTTTTCTTTTGTCTTATCTGATTAGTGTCTCCGTCGAGGCTAAACGCGAGACTCTGATTCGTGATGGAGGTGGTGTGTTGTCGACAGCTCTTGAGTCCTCGGCACTGGGGAACTGTACAAACCACATTCCTTTCGGCGCCTACAAGCATCAACAAGCCCGGATTTCTCGCCGCCGTCTCTATCCGTTGACCGTCTTCTATACCTTCTATTCTGCAGCCGTATTGATTTTGGCCTTGCGCACAGCACATCCCTGGGTGGCTGTGGCTTTTTACTTGGCAGGGGTCCCCGTCTGGACATTCGTGGAATACCTATTCCACCGCTTTGTCCTTCATGGTCGATTTCCGCCTGGCAAAGGCCTTATCCGGCGTTTTCTCCATGAACGCCTGGATCCGCTCCATTGGGAACATCATGAGCGGCCATTTGACGGACTGCATATCAGTGGCGGATGGAAAGATTTGCTGCCTCTCTTCTTCGTCGCCGCGCCGCTGAGCTTCCTTTTCCCTATCTATACTTTCCCTGCGTTGCTCGCTGGGGTTGTCGAAAGCTATGTCGGCGAAGAGTGGTTACACCACTCCCTGCACTTCTACAACCTGCGCAATCCACTTTTCCGGCACCTGAAACGGCATCACCTCTACCACCATAGTCCACAAGGAATCGACTTAGGCTATGGCATCACGAATGAGATTTGGGATGTGGTCTTCAAGACCGCCTATCCTCGCTCGATCCGTCATTCACTCTATGGGCGGAGAGGCGTTTGAACGTAAATCGATGAGTTTAGCAATCATTAAAGGCATAGAAACGCCATCAAAGGAGCCCCACAAATGTTGCAGCCCGAGTATGCGCTTGTAACTGGCGCTACGAAGGGTCTGGGGAAAGCTTTCGCTCAAGCTCTTGCTGCTCGCGAGCTGAATTTGGTCCTCGTCGCAAGGTCGAAGGACAACCTTGAAGCTTTGGCGCGACAATTGCGGACTTCTCACGCGATTCAGGCCGAGCCCATCGAATGTGATTTGACCGCTCCGATGGCGGTACAAAACCTTGTCCAGCAGTTGCGCCAGCGCGAACTGCGCATCAGCCTCCTCGTCAACAATGCCGGGTTCGGGGCCCGCGGGGAGTTCAGGAATCTTCCACTCGAGCACCAATTGGAGATGATTCGGCTGAACAATCAGGCGGTCGTCGAACTGACCTTTGATCTCTTGCCGCCGATGATTAAGGAACGCCGCGGCGGCATTATCAACGTGGCTTCCGCGGCAGGCTTTCAGCCTATCCCTTACGCAGCCGTGTACGCAGCGACGAAATCCTTCCTCACAAGCTTCTCCTTAGGACTTGCTGAGGAAGTGCGGCCCTATCGTGTGACCGTAGTGACGGTGTGCCCCGGCAGGATACGTCCCGATCCTCGGACGGAAGGGCTTCTGAATGGAAGCCGGAATTTTCACGGCATCTACGAAACCCCTCAGGGTGTTGTGCGCGATACTTTGAAAATATTCGACCGCGGAGGAGGCCTGGGTGTTCCGGGGCTGGTCAACAAAATGTCAGTCTTTGCGGAGCGCCTAATTCCGCGCCGCGTTGTGCCAAAACTTGTGGCCAAGCTTTCTCGGCTTTGACCACAATCCCGGCGCAAACCGCCCGTGGCTGCGCAACAATCTAACTTCGCAATTGTTGCTGTTCAATTTAACCATGAGTGTTGAGCAGCGGCGACGCACTCATGTACTACGTACGGACATATCCTTGCGCTACTGCTTCAGCCATATTCACCCCACGCTGAGTTCGATCCCTCATTTAAGGAGAAAGATGCAAATCAAGCGTCGGCACCGGTCGCGTCAATCTCCCGAGACGCCCCCCAAAACGACGCGTTGAGTCTTGCTGAATCCTCTTGCCAAGACCTGCAGTCCTATGGGCGGAGGGTAAAGAAATGATTGTCGCGGAAATGATCGGCCTTTTGGCCGGCGTGATCACCGTTTCCATCGCTTGGCGGCGCCGAGCCAACCGAAAAGAATCTCAGATTCTGCACGTCGTACCAACTTCGAGTGGCCAGCACACACAGTAGGAACTGAAATGAATGTTTATGACATCAGCTTATCCCGTAAACCGGGACGCTTGGGACTACCCGTCGTGTTTCTGATTCTTGCTGCCACTGGAGTGCAAGGGGCCATTCCCGCAACCGGAACGGAGCGGGGAAGGCCACCGCAGGAGATGGGCGTTTCTGCGCTGGTTGCCCAGCTTAGCAACCAAGACCCCACTGCGCGAATTGCAGCGATTGAAAGGCTCATCGTCCTCAAGAACCGGCGCGCCGTAGAACCTCTAATCAACGTTCTTTTGAACGACAAAGATCCTGCCGTTCGCCGCAACGCCGCGTATGCCCTCGGGCAGATCAAGGATGAGCGTGCAGTCGGCCCTTTGATCGAATCTCTCAAGGACGACAAAGATCCCGGAGTTTGTGTGAATTCCATTTTCGCTCTCGTCCATACCGGAAAGGGGAAGAGAATAGACGCTCTCATCGCTGCACTTGCCAATGAGAATCTTCACGTCTGCCGGGCAGCCGCGGTGGGGTTGGTTCTCCTAGGCAACAAGAATGCCGTTGTTCCTCTCATTCGCTCACTGAGGGATGAACGCCTCACGGTGCGTACCGGGGCTGCCTTTGCCCTCGGTTTTTTGGGCGACAACCGCGCCGTCCCGGCGCTACTCCTGACGCTTCGAGACAACAGACCCATCGTTCGTGAAGACGCGATTGCCGCTCTGGGGCTCATCGGGGACAAGAGAGCTCTGCCTGCACTTAAACACTTGGCCGCTGATGACTCGGACACAGAGGTGCGCGCGCGTGCTGCCGAAGTTGTTCGAACAATGACCCAGTCGGGTGCGAAATGAATCGGGAATGTATTTTTAGCGCACGCTCTTACAAGCAGGCGACCCTTCTTCTGGCATTCCTCATTGTGCCCGCGTTTGCTGCGGCGCAGGACACCGCTTCTGTGCGCGGAACGGTTACCACTCTCGGCCCCGATCAAACGTCAGTTTACATTCCCGGTGCATCTCTCGTTCTCAACTGTGGGAACACTGCCGGGCCGCCAAAGACGGCTCAGACCGATGAAAATGGCAGCTTCTTATTCACGGGTTTGTCAGCCGGCCAATGTAATCTGACAGCTTCAGCGCAAGGGTTTCAAAATCAGACGAAACCGGTCAAGATCGCTAGCGATTCGGTGGCGACAGTTTCCTTCCAGCTCAGCCTGGCAACCGTATCGCAAAGCGTCACCGTCAATGCGCAGGAATCCACACTTTCCACTGAGAAAGCTGCGCCCGCTTCAACAGTGAACAACGAACAATTAGAAGCTCTGCCGCTGGCAGAGGAAAAATTCAAGGATGCATTGCCTCTGGCTCCGGGTGTGATCCTTACTTCGAACGGAAAATTAGATATAAGAGGATCTTCAGAAGATCAGGGCATGCTTGAAGTGGATTCAACACAGACGGTCGACCCTGTGACTGGTTCGTTCTCTATCCCCGTTCCCATCGACGCCATTCAAACGGTCAAAGTGGACAAAACTCCCTACGGCGGTCAATACGGTGGCTTTTCCGGAGGGCTGGCCACAATCGAGACTAATCCTCCACCCGCCGAGTGGAATTACAAGCTGGCGGATTTCAATGTCAGTCTTCGCGCAAAGAACGGCCATATTGTTGGCATTTCTCAAGCGACACCTCGCCTTTACTTCGGCGGACCGCTCGTTCCTGGGAAATTGAACTTTTCCGAAGCCTATGAGTACGAGGTGATACGTGATCCGGTGCGCGGGCTGTCCTGGCCTAAGAATGAAATCAAGAAGCAGGGCTTCAATTCATTTACGAGCTTTCAGGCGATCCTGTCTTCCCAGCATCTGCTGACGGTAGACATCAATGCATTCCCTGAGCGAACGCAATTTGCCGATATCAACGCGCTGCTCCCGCAAACCGCGTCGTCGGATTACGACCGCAAGGGTGTCTCCATTAATGCCTCCGATCTCTACAACTTCACGTCTGGGGCGCTCCTGAGCACCGGAATACGTTACACGAGGTTCGACAGCAATGCGCACGGCCAGGGGCCAGATTCCTTGTTGATTACGCCCGAAGGATGGGGCGGGAACTTCTTTAATGGTTGGGATAGAACTGCAAATCAGTTTGAAGCCTTTCCAACCTTCCAATTTTCCCCCAAAGAGTGGCACGGCCATCATCAAATCGAACTTGGCGTGGATGTTACTTACCGGTCGTTTTCAGGGGTGAGCCAGTCGCATCCTGTTCAGTTGTTGAGGCAAGACGCCACAGTGGCGGAGAAAATTGATTTCCAAGGCACAGGATCCCTCAATGCTTCGGCCACAGAAGTCGAGGAATTCATCCAGGACCACTGGATGATCGGCGATCATCTGGCTCTCGACTTTGGAGGGCGCCTGTCCAGCGAATCCATTGGCCGCGCCGCAGCATTCGCGCCGCGTGCCGCCTTGGCCTATTCGCCCGGCAAGAATCAGAAGACAGTGATCCGCGCGGGTGCCGGCCTATTCTACGACCGCGTTCCTCTTCTTGCAGCGGACTTCGCCGATAATCCGGAGCGGGTTGTCAGCTTTTTTGACCCGACCGGGACAATGATTGGAACGCCCGAGGTCTTCCAGAACGCCTACGTGGCGAACGGCTCCGGTTCGATTACCTCGCGGATTCGGCGTGAACCTGACACCAGTCCCAGAAGTATTGTGGCTGATGCCGAGCTCGACCGGCAACTCTGGGGGGCGACGATGCTCCGTCTGAGCTACACGTACAGCCAGACGCACGGTCTCTTTGTCGCGAATCCGCTGCCCAATGCGTTGGGGAGTTCTTCGATCCTTGCCCTTTCAGGCTCGGGCAAATCGCACTACCACGAATTTGAGGCGACAGTCCATTTCCAACCAATTAAGCGCAGCGAGATGAATGTTTCCTACATTTGGAGCCGCACCCGAGGCGACTTGAACACATTGTCCGACATCTACATTCCTTTCGAGCAGCCGGTCATCCGGCCAAATGTTTCGGGTTTCACCACTTCAGACGTACCCAATCGTCTCGTAGGCTGGGGAATATTCCATCTCCCGTGGGACGTAGTATTGGGGCCTGCTGTGGATCTTCATACCGGGTTCCGTTATTCGAGCGTGGATGTGGTGCAGAATTACGTCGGCGAACCCAATGGCCGGCGATTCCCGACATTCTTTTCACTCGATTCCAAGGTTTACCGAGACTTTCACATACCGTTGCCGTTCGTTGGCCGTGGGAAGAGTCACAAAATCCGAATCGGCTTTTATTCGATCAACATCACGAACCACGGGAATTACAACGCCGTCTATAATAACGTTGCCTCTCCGTTCTTCGGACAGTTCGCAGGCTTCAATCGCCGCGTGAACGGCTTCCTGCTCAGCGTTGTCCAATGATTTGGGCGGCATATAGCTAGCGATGGGAGGCATACCCGCTGGGAAAAAGGTCCTGAGGAACTTATGAGAGTTCATTTTGAACGATCCGCAAGGATCCTGGTCATCGTCGCGCTGGTAGCAGTGACGCCGGCTACGCTGAGGGCGGCGAGGCAAGGAGACGCGACCAGAACAATGCCCGAAGCGGCTGGTTTGCTCCAGCCTCCACTGCCTGGGCTGGGCGGCGACGATGTCATCGCCAAGTTGATCGAGCACAACAAGCTACAAAACGCACGGTTGCAGCAGTACTCAGTGGTTAGAACGTATGAAGTGCGCAACATCAAAGGAGAATTGGCAGCTCAGGCGATCGTGCAAGTTGACTATCGGGCACCCAGCATAAGGACGTTCCAAAAGACCTCCGAAAAAGGATCGTGGGTCGTTCGCCACCTCGTGTTCGACCGGCTGATATCAGCTGAAAACGAGACTTCGTCAGGACGCGAGCATCACGAAAGCGCGATCACCACTGCGAATTACAGATTCATGCTCCTCGGTGAACAGGATCTCAGGCCGTACCATTGTTTCGTTGTCGAGGCGACCCCGAAACGGAAAGACAAATACCTGTTTGAAGGAAGAATCTGGATCGACGCTCAGGACTTCGCCGTGGTGAGAATTTCTGGCCACCCAGCCAAGAAACTATCCTTTTGGATTCATCGAGTTGACTTTGTGCGGCAGTATCAAAAAATAGATGGTTTTTGGCTCCCTAACCGAGACGAGACATTCGTCGATGTAAGACTCTATGGAGAAAAAACTTTCACCATCGACCATCGCGATTATTCGATCAATGACGGGAAGCCCGTCGAAAAACATGCGCAAGAATCCAGCGCCGACCATTGACAGCCCGTGCAACTGTACTCGGCCGAATTGTCACCATCTCATTTCAAAGCAGCGTGTGTAATGTGCCTTGGTACGCGCTGCCCGCGGTAACTCCGCGACAATAAGTTCTGAACCGTTTGCTCGCACATACACGCTTGCGCTGCCCGATGTCAGGAAGAACTTTTTGAAGCGAAACGAGCAGCCGTAGCAGATTCGCTGGACTCTTCTTCCGCTATTGCGTAAGCCCGAGCCGAGACTTGTCGGCGCCAGAGACCTCCAGGGAGGATCGCGCCGGCGAACAGTGCGATGACGGTTGGCAGGATGGTCCAGCTTTCAGTCCGTTGGGCCCACGGCAGTCCGACAGCGATGCCCCAATTATGGACCGCGTAAGAAATAAGCTGGCTGAAATCATGCAGGCGAGAAGCTCAACACGAATCTTTTTGGCCAAGCATTGTATCAATCAAGTGGGCACTATCACAGACGATTGCAGGAGTGGGGTTCCTTCGCATACTTTCTGCAAGATAAGGAGAGCTACCGTGATTTTCGAAATCGGCGAGAGCAGCGGCAGGATATGGGAATATCTTCATGAGCACGGTACCGCCACCGTGAGCGAAATCAGCCGATCGCTCAAAATGAACAATGGAATGCTTCACATGGCTATTGGATGGCTGGCGCGCGAAGATAAGGTTGTTTTCGAAGGCGAGGGCAAAGTTGCAAGGCTTTCCTTAAAGTGAAGCTGTCTCCACCTCATTCAGAGACCTTCAAGATGGCGGATCCGGAATCGCTCGCCTCCCAAGTTGCGGGGACCCTTGTTTCTATGTGGCGGGGATGGCGACCGGCGGCTGAGCTGGCTCATCGCGAAAATTGCACTCAAATACGTCTGAAGCCGTTGGCGCACACTTACACGCTCGATGGCGGCCGTGCCGGAAACCGTGATGCAGAAATCAGTGTTGCAGAAGCTCCCGGCACAGCCATTGCGCGGCGTGTTGCATTCGTGTAGAGGCCGCCGCGCTGTCTCGCGCTTCCAGGAGGAAGCGTCTTTCGGTTTATTTGATCACTGCTAGTCGGAAGGGGATTCGCAAACAGCCAACATTTATTGCAGATATTTGTACGATCTTGTCGCTCGAGGAATTTTCAGGACAACAACATTGAATAGACAAATTTTTTCCGAAGGTGAGGAGCTATGAATCCGACCAAACGCTGACTTCATCGTATAGCTGGAAGACGCGTATGGGCCCATCGCCTCTTCGAAAATATCTGAAAGCTGGTTCGCAGGAGGCGAATATCATGAGGATCAAGTGGATTTTACCAGTAGTGCTCGTCGTGCTGTTCGGCATGCAAGCGTGGGGACAGAATTACCGCTCGGATGCGGCCGTACAAGGATTCGGCGCATTCCAGAAGCCCGACGCCATCGGTTTAGGAGTGGAAGACAAGGCGACGTATTCAGGAGGATTCCTCGCAAGTTACCGATATCACTTTAACCATTTCAGTGCGCTCGAGGTGAATTACGGCTACTCGCGGTTTGCGCAGAGGTATACAACGGCATCAGGCAACGCTGCGATTCAAGCAAACGTCAATGAAGCATCGCTGGCGTATGTGCTTACGCCGCACAGTTTCGCTGACGGCAAGTTGAAGCCGTTTGCGCTCGCCGGGGTCGGCGCGCTCATCTTTGACCCGACGAACAATACGGGAGGATCAGTGGCCGGTTCATTTGTGCAAGATCGCTCAGCATTTCTCTACGGCGGTGGCGTGGATTATTTCCCGCTCTCCGGTCACGATCGCTTTGGGTTGCGCCTTGGCTACCGCGGTTTGGTGTACAAAGCACCCAGCTTCGACGTCCCGGGACTGAATACCGAGGCCATCACGAATCTAGCGGAGCCGTACGCGGGCATCGTGTTTCGGTTCTAGTTAGCGGAGGGCACACGCGATTCACAACTCGGCGGGTGGGTTCTACGCAAGGCTCATCCGCTGATCTTTTCTTTCCATATATTCAGGCAAGAAGCTTGTGATTCTCCTCGCACCACTTGATACTGGAGTTTCCTGAACCGATCAATGGCCAAATTATCTGACCTCAAGCTGGCACATCGAATTTTCATGGAGGCATACCCGTATCGCCGCCTTGATTGGCGACCTGGCGCCGTGCTTCGCCAACCGCTTTCTGAATCGCAAATTGCCGTCGTAACAACGGCCGCGTTTTTTGTTCCCGGTCAGTCGCCGTTTGATTCATCAATTCGTGGCGGCGACTATTCGTTTCGGGAGATCCTCGCGGACACAGATTTGAACGCTCTCAGGATCGCCCACAAAAGTGATGCCTTCGACCATTCAGGCATTGAGAGCGACGCGAACCTGGCACTTCCCTTGGACCGCTTACGAGAATTGAAAGCGGAGGGCTGCATCGGTGAGGTGGCTCCTCGGCATTACAGTTTAATGGGCTCCATTTCTGCTCCGGCACGCTTGGTGAAAATCACTGCCCCCGAGATGGCACGCAAGCTAAGCGAGGATCGAACAGATGCTGTTTTGCTGACTCCCGTCTGACCACTTTGCCACCAGTCCGTCGGACTGGTTCAGAGCGTGATCGAGAAGTCGGGAATACCTACAGTTTCCATCACTTTGTTGCGGGAGGTGACCGAACGGGTGCTGCCACCCCGTGCACTTGTGGTTGACCGCCCGCTTGGGTATCCGCTGGGTGCGCCGCACGACAGCTCCTTGCAGAAACGCATTATCATGGCAGCATTTGAACTATTGTTGAGTCCGGTTCAAGAACCGCTCATCATTGATTTTCAGGAGATCATGTAAAGCCGGCTAACCCTAATGACCCGCTGGAAGAGCTCAATCACACTTGCGATTCATCGCGGCGCTGGCGGAAGACACAACAAACGGAATCAAGAAATTGAAGAAGACCTTCATCGCTAGCTGTGCAGAGAATGGTTGGCTTAGCATGACATCGAGCTGATTAACCAAGGTCAACAAGCAACCCACGGCGATGGCAACGATGCCGTTTCGCCAGAGGACATCCCGGGTGAAAACATATCGGATCGCAATGGAAATTTCCCCTATTGATTCATTCCTGCTGGCCATCCGAGTCCCAATGTCTCCTTTCCTCGGTCTCTACGAAAGCAAGCGCATGCGCGCGGTGCGCGCGCCCCTCGCTGGAAATCCAGGCCCAGCCACTCAGATTTGCAACCCGCCCCCACTCCGGGAAAAGCCTCCAACGATTCGCTTCACACGCCGCTCATCTGGCTCCGGTTCTGCGCCCCTGCCCTAAGATTTGATGACCCAGATCGCCCAAATCGCGAGCAACAAAGTTCGGCCGGGGAGTAAGCGCGTCAAGCACCTGGCCAGGCCGGGCGATGAAAGCGGCGCTCCATCCCGCCTTCATGGCGCCGGCTATGTCCCACGAATGCGCCGCCACCATTAATAAGGAGTCCGAACTAGCACGGAGTTCCCGGGCAACCATGAGATATGGTTCCAACGCTGGCTTGAGGCGATGGACCGAATCCGCTGAAAAAACGCGCTCGAAGTTATGCCGAAGACCCGCATTCGCGAGCTGCGCTTCCGCTGCCTCGAGTGTGGAATTCGTGAGTGCGGCCAATCGCAATCCTTCTGCGCGAAAGCGTCCAAGGCCGTCTTTAACGTCAGGGTGCGCCGGCAGCTTGCGCATGGTTTGAAGTATCCGCGCTCTTTGCTCCTCCGAGATTGGCTTGTCGTGGCGCTTTTCCACGATTTCGAGCGCAGCTTTTGCGATATGGCTGAAATCGGAATAGCGGCTGGTGATTGTTGTCACAAATGCAAGCTGCAGAACCTCCTTAAACCACTCGGCCCGCGCCCGGGCGCTTCCGAAGCTTTCCTCAAAATCCGCATCTAAAGCTGAGAGGTCTAGGAGCGTTTCGTTCACATCAAAGACGAGAATTGGCGGCATGGGACGCTTTCCTCTCTCTCGCTGTAATAGGGTGTTCGGGAGTCTTGTCCATCAAGTGCGGGCGCACATCGTTGAACCACTTCTTGAGAGTGGTCGGGGGTACTCCGAGCCAGAATGCGGCGCGCAATGTGTAAATGAGAAAAACCGTCTTCCAGACGCCCAAGCGGAGATACCGTCGTGGGGATACCGTGACAGCTGATCCAGTTACGATGAACTGCCCCAGTTTCTTGATTCGGCGCACCAACTCGACATCTTCGAACAGAGGCCAATCAGGACCATCGCCGACATCCTCAAATGTACGCTTGCAAACGAAGATAGCTTGGTCGCCTGTACCTGTACTTGTCAGCCGGGAGCGCAGGTTAATCCCCGCCGCTACGACCCTCAGACTGCGCGGGCGGCGCTCCGCAAAGCGCACCCGGAAACATCCCCCGACAGCTCCTGTGGCTCTCAAAGCGCCCTGGATTTGTCCATCTGCATCGGGAGGAAGCAGGCAGTCGGCGTGGAGAAATAAAAGAACGTCGCCGGTCGCAATTTTTGCCCCGGCATTGATCTGAGCTCCCTTTGCGTGCCACGCATCAACAACATGCGCGAAATTCTGCTCGCTAAGCCACTCCCGAGTGCCATCGGTGCTGCCACCATCAACCACGATGACCTCGTGGATCCAGTTAAGCTTTTGCAACTCACCTAGGGTGATCGGAAGGCATTCGCGCTCGTTTAGGACAGGGACGATTACCGAGACTCGGGATGGGGTGCTCGTCACTCCGCAACGAGAAAAACGTTGCAAGAGCTCCCTCGTTCTCGGGGCGTGAATCCTGCCTTTCAGAATCATTGTCCGTAGCCGCGCCAAATCTTCTGGCCGGTCCACATCGAACCATGGGTCCAGCACAGTGACGCTGAGGCCTGCTACTTTCAATCGTGCGAGCGTGTGCTCGCACGTGCTCGATTCACTCCAGGGGATACTGCCAAACACTCCGCTGGGGCATTGCCGCAATCCTAGGAGATAAAAACCGCCGTCCTCGCAAGGCCCGATCACGGCATCGGTCTTTTGCAGAGCGGTGCGCGCCTGCTCCAGAAATTCGGCAGGCAATCCAGGGCTGTCCGCGCCGATTGCAATCGCGAAGGTAGAAGTTGTGAGGGCGCGTTGGAGAATGCGCTCCAAGCGAGCACCAAGATCGCCATCTCCTTGAGCCCAAACTTCAGACGCACCCGCGACAACGGGTGAAACGAAGGGGGACGTGGACGCAACGACGGGTTTGGCCCACTGCAAGGAACTAACCAACGCCCACGTGTCCTGAAGGAATGCTTCTGCTAAAGCGGCCGCACCCTCACTACCCGCAACTGGAGCGAGGCGAGTCTTTACCTTTCCGGGCAACGGCGGCTTGGCAAACACACAAATGCAGCCTTGTTGATTCACACTACCTCCGCAAACGGAAGTACTTTTCAAGTACCCTTCGCATCCAAGGCTTCAACCGGGAACGTAAGTGAAGCTCAGCAGTTCTCTTCAACGCGTCGGCTTGAGTTGGATAGGGGTGAATCACCGCGCCCAGATCCCCGATCTTCAAGCGCCGAATCATGGCGAGAACGGCCTCTCCAATGCTTTCGCCAGCATGCGATCCCACCAAGGTTGCACCTACAAGCCGGGTGTCATGCCGGTTGATGTAAAGGCGGACAAAGCCTTCGGTCTCACCGTCCAGGATGGCCCGATCCACATCCGCAAGTTCTTTCGTAAACACCGCAACACTAGATGCTTTAGTCTTAGCTTCTTCGTCGGTAATGCCCACGTGCGCGATCTCCGGGTCTGTGTAAGTGCACCACGGGATCACCAGGTCGCTCATTTTTTTTCTTCCTAAGAACAGGGCATTCTGCAGGGCAACGCGCGCCATAGCCTCAGCAGCATGCGTGAATTTGTAGGCAGAACAGACATCCCCGGCAGCGTAGATATCGGGATTGCTGGTGCGAAGCCGGGCATCCACTTGGATTCCCTGCTCGTTCCATTTCACTCCCGCCGCCTTAAGATTCAACCCTTCGATGCTGGGTCGGCGCCCAACTGCCACAAGAATCTCGTCGCCGGTAACCTGTTCTTCACCTTGTCCTCGCTCGAAAATGATTTGCTTGTTTCCTCCGCAATTCTCCGTCCGCAACAACTTGGCTCCAAAAACTAAGCGAACTCCTTCGTGCTCAAAGCGCCGCCTCAGGATTCCGGCAGCGTCGGCATCATCGCGGGGCAAGAGGCGACTCCCACGACCGAGCATGACAACCTCGCTGCCGAGCCGTCGAAAGGTTTGGGCCAGTTCGCATCCAATTGGGCCCATGCCAATCACCAGCAGTGTCCTCGGTCGCCGGGGCAGAGAAAAAATGGTTTCATTCGTGTAAAAGCCAATCTCCCGCAAGCCGGGCACTGACGGCTCCGCCGGACGCCCTCCCGTCGCAACTATGACTTTGGCGAAGGACAGCCGAGACCCATTCACCTCGACTGTGTTTTTGTTGGCAAATCTGGCGTCTCCAAAATAGACGTCGGCACCTAGTCCTGACAGACGTTCCGCTGAGTCGTTCGTGGATATCCGCGCCCGCAGCCGGCGCATTCTTTCCATCACTTCGTCGAAATTGATCTCGCTGCCACCCTGTAAGCGGATGCCGAACTCTGGAGCTCCCTGCGTAGCATAGGCCACACGCGCAGAGCGGATCATAGCTTTCGACGGTACGCAGCCGTAGTTTGTGCAATCGCCGCCCATGAGATGCCTCTCAATCAAAGCCACTCGGGCGCCCAAAGCTGCGGCTCCGCCTGCGGACACCAGCCCTGCCGTCCCCGCACCGATTACAACCAGGTTGTAGCGTCCCTTGGGGAGAGGATTTTCCCACCGCGGTGGGTGGACATTCTGAATAAGTTCCTGATTATAAGCATCCTCAGGAACCATGATAGGAGGACGAGAGGTCACAGTTTCTCCTCGCCGCGCTCAGGAGGCACCGCTAATTCTTTGCTGATCGCCTCTCGCGCGATACGCGTAATCACATACACCAGAACGGCTACTGCTCCCAAACCTCCCCACATGAGGACTTCGTGCCAATGGCCGAGGTTTGGCAGTTTCCCAGAGACCAAATCCGTTATGTTCTTCATCGAAGAGCCAAGATAGACGTATAAGAAAGTTGCTGGGAGCATGCCCAGCCACGAAGCCACAATGTAATCCCGCAAACGGACCCGTGTCAGCCCGAGTGCGTAATTGAGGAGAACAAAAGCAAAGAGCGGCTCGAGCCGCAGCAGGAAAACGATCTTGAACCCATGCTTCTCAATCGCGCGGTCGATAATTTCAAACCGTGGGTGTTTCCCGATTCGTTTGCGGGTCCATTCGCGACCAAACGATCGCGCCAGCAAAAAGGAAATCGTCGCGCCGAGCACGCTAGCAGGAGACACAAGCAATACGCCAAGCAGCGGGCCGTACAGGAACCCGCTGCCGAGCGTCAATGCTGTACCAGGCATGAGCAATACGGTCCCAGCGGCATACACGAGACCATAAACCAGTGCTCCCAGTATCCCCAGCCTGTGAACCCATCCGACAAAGGAAGAGACCCATTTCGTCAGAGGGAAGAAGTGCGCGACCGCGAGCACAGCGAGGACAAAAAGCAGTGCAGTAGCGAACTGTGTGCGCTTTCTCATGTCGACGGCGAAGAATGTCTGGCAAGCTGCGAGCCGACGCTCCGACAAGTGCTCATGCCAAAATTCGGCTTAGCGGCTAAGGTGCTATCTCCTCATTTCCAGAACGTCCGGCTGCAAAAAACGCTGCCAACGCTTCAAATGTCCGCTCTTCAATTCGCGCGTTCACGGGTGTCGGTTACGTGACCTTCGAGTTCGACGCCAAGTCCCTGAGCAATGCGATTCACGAACGCGAAATAGGAAACCGCAAGGGTTGCGTCCAAAATTGCGCGGTCGCTCCAACCCGCTTTTCTTAATGCTGCGATGTCTGCTTCACTAGAAGAAGCGGGCTCTCGCGTGAGCTTTACAGCGAAGTCGAGCAGAGCGCGCTCTCGATCCAATATGCGCGCTTGACCATAATTGGCAACGATCGCTTCGGCCAGTTCAGCATCCTTGGTTTCTCTGCGGAGACCCTCCGCATGATGCGCCACTCAATAATGGCAGGCGTTTGCGCAAGAAACGACAACAGCAATCATCTCTCGCTGTGCGCGGCTCAGGTCGGACTGCCCGAACATGACGGTCCGGTAGAGATCGTAGTGCGCACCCAGGGCAGCTGGGTTCAGGCTATGAACCGCCAGAATCTTCGCAACGTATCCCGAAGCCCTACAGATTCGTTCATACTGTTCCGCCAGCTCTCCAGCGGCTTCTGCTGACGGCACCACTGTGATCCAGGTCATTCAATCCTCCTCGCACAATCGCCTTACTTGCAGTCCGTTCGGGGATTTGAATGTTTTTTCCCCACTCAAATCTCTCGGGCCGGGAACCACCGACCAAAAAGTCCAAGTGCTAACCGCCAGTCCCGCCTGGCCCTCAAAGCTAAAAGCGCATCGCGTCACCGAGCCTTGAAGATGGGCGCATGGGGATAGAACGCTCTGGCATCCGCGAGATAGGCAACGAAATAAGCAACGGGTTCATCTTTTTTTGGCTCTTCCGCCACGGCAGTCTGGTTCCTGGAATCGAAGCGGATGGCGATTTTTGTCCCATCGAAATCATCTGTGAAGGGAGACACAGTCTTTTTTAACTGTGCGAACGGATAAAGCTTCACTTTCCCATGAGCCTGCACCACCAGGGCCGACCGACGGTCCATCGACCAGTTGCCATAGGGATCCGCCGAGTAATCGCGTTTGTATCCCGTCATAAAAGAGAGTACAAGCGTTTGAGGATGCTGATTTCTCCACGCTGTCCAGGTAGTCTCGGTGGAGGGCAGGATGTGCAGTTCGGTCCCCGCCAGCGCTCCCGCCACTGCGATCGTGCCAAGTTGAGACCAAAGACTCTCCGTCGCATGGTCGTAGAGCAGCAGGTTCCTTTTGTACAGAAGCCCGGAGATTCCGAAAGTGCCTGTTTGTCCATCAATCCTCGGGTCGAAGACAATGCCAGACCCGCACAAGGGACACCAACTAATGAGTACGGGCTGCCGGCCCACGGTGTCGTTGACAACTTCATGCCAGTTGAGAATTCTCACAGGATAAGCCTTCGCCGTAGCGCCAAATTCCACGCCCAGGACAATGTCGGATGCACGCAGAAGGCGCCCCGCCTCTACTGCGGAGACGAACGATGGATAATTCAAAGCCGGTATTCCGTCCTTCGGCGGGCCCCCTGCCTGGATATCTGCGAGCCGGATAATGTGCCGGGTCACGTTGAAGGGTTTCTGGCCTGACCCTGCAGGGATGTACGTGAGTTTTTTTTCAATTTTCAACGCTTGCGGCGGCTGAGTCGTGCCGAGCAGCGCAGCCCCTGTTAGCAGGATGGGGAAGAAACCAAGTTTCCAGTACCGGATCATTGGACGCCCTATCAGCCGAATTCCTCAACCTAAAGTTCGCGCTTTCCTAAAAGCCTAAGGTATTCCTCCGAATAGTCCCGTACTCAACTCGCTGGAGGCTTCGCCGATCTTGGCAGCGTCCTCAGATAATGCACTAAATCCCAGATGTGTTCGTCTGTTTCCATTTTTCCGAACGCAGGCATCCCGCTGAGCCGTATCCCGTTTTTCACGATCCAGAATAACTCCCGGTTGGAATAGCTCTGCGTTTCCTGCGATCCGAGGTCAATCGCGCGGGGGTACATCCACCGGCCATTGTCGGTCGGCTTGCGCCCGGTTGCGCCGTGGCACATCGAGCAGTCCACGCCAAAGTACGTTTCGCCGTCTTTCGCGCTCGCCTTGATATCCGTTGGCGCCGGCGGAATCGCCGCATGCGAGGCGGCGCGGTGCACCAGCATATGCTTCGCCCTTGTCGCCAGATAGCTTTCTGCCGCGCTCGGCTCCGGCAGTGCGCTCAGGTTGAACAGCGAAAACCCAATCCACGTGCCGGCCACAAGCACGACAAGCACGACAAGCACGATGAGCCCAATCGCCATCCATCGTTTCATCGGACAAACACCCCAAGTGCTTTCTCTTCTTAAAAAAAGAAAAAGGAGGGCCCGCCATTCTTCCCGGCCATTCTTGCCGGCCCTCCTTCCGCTGCTTTCTTACTTCGCGGCTTCGATGCTTGCCACGTGAATCGTCTTCGTTGCCCGGTCGTAGGTTCCCTTGATCGTAACGTTCTCGCCGGCGAACTCCTCCGGCTTCGTCTGGTCATCGAGCTGATAGACGGCTTTCCTCGCGGCGTTATAGAGCACATACTTCCCGCCCATCTTCACGCACTGTTTCGTGCACATGGCCTTCACCTGGGGGTCGTTATACATTGAGGCTTTGTCGGGCATCTCCTTCTTGACCATCATCTCGTGCGAGCCCATCTTCGCGCACTGGCTGTCCATGATTTCGCCTGTGAACGTCCTTGCCTTCGCCGCGCTGAAGCTCAGGCTCGGAAGCATGAGCATCAGCGTCGCCGCCAGAGTGATTGCTAATTTTTTCATACGATTTCTCTCCTTTTATTTGGAATTACCTGCGAAAACTTCCGATTCACTGGACCGGGAAATCCTCGGACAGCACCTTCTCCAGCCGCGTGTACAACCGGGCGCTCACGGCCAGCGGTACCTCGAACAGCTCTGCGTCCGCCACAATTTTCAGCGCTTTTTTCGTCGTATCAAACACCACGCGGCAACGCCGGCACCGCGCAATGTGATCTTCCAGTGCCCTGCGCAACTCGGCCGATCCCTCGCCATCCACATAGCAGGACAGATTTTCCAGCACGTCCTTGCAATCCATCATCGCCATTGTTCGTCCCTACCTTCCGACTGCCCGCATCAGGCGCATCGCAACCGCGCTTCGGATGTCTGCCGCCGTGTTCCCAATCTTTGTCCGCAGGGTTGGCGGTTCCTCGAAAGAGACCGCCAGGGTCTCACGCATCATCAATCGCGCCCGGAGTAGCCTCGATTTGAGCGCGGGAACCTTCACTCCGAGGGCTTCTGCCGCTTCCTCGGCGCTAAACCCTTCGATATCGCGCAGAACCAGCGTCTCACGGTAAATCTCCGGAAGGGATTGAATCGCAGATTCGACGATCTGGCGCATCTCCTGCTTTCCATACAGTTTTTCAGGATCGTCGCGCCATCGGTCGAACCGATGAGGCATAGTTTCGTTCTGAGGTTTACCAGCCTCTTCAAGCGGGACTAGAATCTTCCGTGTCCTCCGCTTTTGCAGAGCCTCGTTTACGGCAATGCGCGTTAGCCAGGTGGTGAAACGCGATTCCTTCCGGAACTGACCGATATAGCGAAAAGCCTTCATGAACGAGTCTTGCATGGCTTCCTCCGCGTCTTCGGCGTTTCCCAAGACCGCGAGCGTGACTCGGAACACGCGACGCTCGTGCCTGCGAACAAGAGACTCAAACGCCCTGCGATCCCCTTCGACGACGCGTCCGACAAGGAGAAGGTCCTCCTCGTCCAAGCCTTTGGCGTTGGTTGGGATCACCATGCTTGTTACCCCGCACACAACTCGGCAGTGCAACTTCAAACCATCCGATTGGTTCTGAAGGGAAAAAGATTCATACCTGACAGAGATTTGATCCAAAGAACAGCTTGCAACCCTGCTCTCGGGGACTCCTGCCTAGAAAGTTTTTAAGGAGATGGGCCCAATTTCACAGAGGCCGAATCCTCTTCGCCTGGAGTCTACAATACCGTTCCGATCTGCACTTTCGGGCCGGTCGGCTTTGGTTCACCACGCGCTGACTCGATGGTGACGGCAAAAGCTTTAGCATTCATGCCAGCCGGAATCTTTGGAAGTACCACAGATGCTTCGCCGGACGGCTTCGAATTGAAAACGCCCGCCGAGATGGAATTCCCATTCTGCGGGATCAACCACAATTCATAGCATTTGTCGGCGCTGAGCTGCGGAAGCACGCCGGCATAGAGCAGAGTCCCCTTTGCCGCGTTGTAGAGCACTCTTCCATGCTCGGTCGCTCTCGGGGCGATGGGAGCGAGATTGATTGCCACGGTTGCCGGCGAGCTGAGCAAAGCAGTGATCTCTCGCGATTGGTCGTACTGCGCAGTTTCCTGTGCGTTCGCCGCCCGCAGGGCTTCGAGTTTGCGATTTAATCGATAATTGGATACCCACAAGATGACGGAGAGGATGGCCAGAGCGACTGCTGGTCGTGGCGCGAGTGACCGGATCCAAAACGCAGATGTTACGTTTGGCTTTGTCGCGGACGGAGTCAATCTGTGCGACACTCCTTCAGCTCTGATCTGTCTGAGCAAGCGGTCTTTCACGGAAGCAGCGGGGGGCGCTGCCAAACCCAGAAAGGCGATTCGGCAGTGCGCTTCGGCGAGTTTTCGGGTGCATTCCGGGCACGAATTGATGTGTAGCTGAATGAATGCTTCCTCGTCCGGTGCCAATACGCCCAGCGCGAGCAGCTCAGATTCCGCTTCGCTTATTGGATGACACTTCTTCACGCGAGTGTCCATTGCAGGGTTTTGATCGCTGTGCGAATCCTTGTTTTCACCTTTCCCAGTGGCGTCCTAGCCTTCACTTAGTGGGTGGGACCAGCGTCCTCGTCGGTACCGCACACTTCCCCCGATCCACAAACATACGACTGGTATTCCCGCCACAAAAATTCAAATGCACCAGTTAGGTTTGGCCTGATTCAATCGCAGTAGGCTATTCGCACGGACTCCCAGTTGGACAGCCATTTTCGCCGACCGGTAAGCAGGCATAGAGATCCGAAGCAAAGGCGAAAGAAATTGACTGCTCATATCTCGCTTCTAGGCTCCTCCTCGCCTGGTAAAAGCTTTCGTGAGCCCTTTTTGCTTCTTCGGCTATCGAATGTGTGCGGAGAGAATTAGGACCCGGAAATGAACCTCGTGTCTCGGCGCAATTCGGGAACACCAAGACAAAAAATGATCGGGAGTTCGGAATTGCTGCCATCTGACATCGCAGAATTAGGAGCCTCGGTAGATGGCGACTGAAACAGCGCATAACTCTCCTGAGCGCAAGGCTATTCTCGTCTTTGCAGATGCCGTTCCTCTGGACCTCTGCCGGCGCAAATGGCCAAAGAATTTCCAGAGCCTCCTGAGGCTGCTGCCGCTCAATTCCCGTTGGCTTGAAGGAGTCGACGTTCACTTCTTTAGTTCCCTTGGCCTTGTGTGCCCATCGGGATGCGCAACCTATGTTCACGCGCAAAAAGGCTTCTCTTTTGGAGAACGCCTCGAAAACGCCATCGAAGTTTTAGCAGGCTGCGGCTACCGCGAGGTCGTAATCGTTGGCCGTGATTGCCCGGACCTGGACGTCTCCGACATCGCGCAGGCTTTCACTCATCTGGACACTCATCGCCTCGTGTTGGGTCCCGATCATCGCGGCGGTTGTTACCTGATTGCATTCCATGCAAGCGACCGAACTCAATTGCAGCAGGTGCGCTGGCAGCAGAATTCGGACTGCAACCAACTCCGGGAACGGTTTGGAACGGAAGCAACACTACTATTGCCCGTCAAATACGACCTTGACTCGAATGAGGATGTGCGGCTTCTCGCCCGTTCCGGCAGCAGTTGGCGACGAGTCGCGGAAGAATTGTTGCAAACGCTTCAGCCCACATTCCGGCCGTTCCGGTCCGTTCGAATTGATTCTCCGCTCCAGAAGATGAAGGTCGACTGGCAACTGCCGCCCCCGAATACTTCCTCCCTGCCTGACCTCTTCTGATTTACTTCTCGTCGCCCCAGGGCGATTCGCCCATGACGCCGCGCAACCGGTGTGAGATCGAAGAACAATCAGGCGAGCACAATTCCAGGCCATTCGCGGCAGACTGAACTGCGCGGCCATGGGTCTGGGGAATTGTTGAGTGCGGGCACTGTCCTAAGGAGGAAGGTGGATATGATAACTTCGACTGCTTCCGTTCGTAAGGTCGTCTTCGTCTCGGCGCTGGTGTGGCTTTTCTCGACGAGAACCGCCGGCGCTCAGGAAGCAAATCAGGTGCCCGAGATTGAGCAACTGAAGAGGCACGTCGCAGAGCAGGACGAACGCATCGCCCAACTGGAAAAGCAGGTGCAGTCGCTGATTGCCGCAACAAAACTGAGCGCGGCGAGACCCAATGCGGCGGGCGAAAGTACGGCCCAGGTGTCCGGTGCCCCATCATCGCCGCCGTCCACACAAACTTCTTCCCTAGGCAAAAGTTCGTCTGCGTCTTCGCCCAATGTGACAAGCACTGCAGGTGCGCAGACGGAAACTTCGAGCGCGAATTCCACATCCGGTGCGGCTCCGGCCCGTTCAACACAGGCAGAGTCAAAAATCAAAGTCGGCGGAATTGACGTGGACGGCGATGTTTATCTGTATCAGTATGTCCCCTTCGGCGTTCCCGGCTCACAGCCAAAATTCGAGCTCTACGCTTTTTCCCTCAAGCTCGACAGCCAGAAAGGACCCTGGGAGTTTTACACCGACTATCGGTTCCGCACGACGAAGCTCCGCTCCTTCTTCCCGGGCAATACCTGGCTGCAAGAAGGATATGTTGGCTACCGCACGCGATACGGTGAGATCCAAGCGGGTAGTTTCTATCGCCACGTCGGCCTCGTCTGGGACGATTCCTTCTTCGGCAACATTCAATATTTTGATGGGCTGAAACTTGACCCTGAGTTCGGCGTGGGCTTCGAAGGGACCCACAAAATCTCGGGCCGGCTGGGCGCGGAGTACTCGGCACAATACTTCTCAACCGATGCGCGGGTGAACGGTTCGCTGCCAGGGAGGGATTTCGTCTCCGAACCCGGTGCGCGGATCAAGAATGACGGCACCTTTCGATTCGCTCCCGTCTGGCACTTCAATGACAATACGTCCCTCACGGTGGGTGGGTCATACGCGCGCGGCACGATCCAACGCGATGGCGGACCCAACAATACGCGCTGGCAATATGCCACGGACGCAACTTTCCAGTGGAAGGGCTTGCTGGCCTATGGTGAGGTCTTGACACAGAAAGTAGACGGGCTCGTCATCGAGCCGCCGCAAGACGCGACTTATACTTTGTTCGGAGCCCGCTGGGCGCGCGGCCGGTTCCAGCCGCGGTTCAACTACAGCGCCGGCAATTACCACGGCTTCCATCCGAGACGGGAATACATTCTGCAGCCGGGCATCACAATCAACATGTACGACGGGTTCTACTTCATTTATGAATTCGATTACTGGAAGCAAACTTCCATTCCCAAGCCGCTCCTACTCGACAAGAGCCTCAATTTCGTCCTGCTCTATCACTTCTAGGAGAACTTAATGGCGAGCTCATTGGCCTCAAACTCCGTTGGAGCAAGGCTGGACAAGTTGACGTGGAAGCCGATCCATACGTGGATCACCATGGCCCTCGGAATCGGCTGGCTCCTAGACGCTTTCGAAGTGAACGTGGTCGGTAACGTTCTCGGCGTGCTGCGCGATCTGTGGCACCTTAGCGATTCCGAGGCCAGCGCCATTGTTTCCGTATGGCTGATAGGCCTGATGATTGGGGCGCTGTTCTTCGGCTACCTTGCGGATCGTTTCGGGCGGCGCAAACTTTTCCTTTGGACGCTTCTGCTGTACTCGGCTGCCACTGTAATCTCCGCGCTCTCACCCGGTTACTGGTTCTTCCTCTGTTTTCGCTTCTTGACGGCCATCGGTGTGGGCGCTGAATACTCCGCGATTAATGCAGCCATCGGTGAGCTGATCCCCGCGCGCTATCGCGGCCGCGCCAACGCAACGGTGATGAACTTCTGGCCGCTCGGCACGATCCTCGCTGCCGGCATCACGCTCTATTTTATCAATCTTTTCCCACCTTCCGTGGGGTGGCGTTTCGCATTCGGTTTGGGTGCCATCATCGCGATTTTCACGCTCTGGGTTCGCCGCACGCTTCCGGAGTCCCCTCGCTGGCTTTTTCAGAAAGGCAGAGAAGCCGAGGCCCGCGAAATCCTCGAAAAACTCGAAGCCGGGAAATCGCGGTTCGGCACGCATGCCAGCGCGGAGGAAAAAGGGAGCGAGCAGACTGCAGGATTTTTCTCCCAGCTCGCTCGTCTCGTTCGGGAGCAACCCGGGCGCCTGGCGATTGGCTGTGCGCTGGATTTCACGGAGGCGGCTGGCTACTACGGCATCTTCGCATTCCTCCCGCTGGTTGTTTTGCCTCACGTGGGCATCGGCCAGCAACAAGTGCCGAAATTTTTCCTAATTGGAAACATCGGGGCGGTCATCGGAGGGTTTCTGGCCGCTGTCTTCCTCGACAAAGCCGGACGCAAGCTCACGGTCACTTCTTTCTATATGCTCGCCGCCCTCTCGATGCTGGGCATGGGAGCAGCCACCATTGGCGGCAGCGCGCACGGAGTCTTGTGGGCCTTCGTCGTGGTCAATTTCTGCGCGACGGGAAGCTGGATCTCTGCCTATCCTACGTTCTCAGAGATATTTCCTACGGCGCTGCGGTCGACAGGGATAGGGGCGTCTGTTGCTTTTGGGCGAATCGGTGCCGCCGTTGCGCCTCCCTTGCTGGTGTTTCTCTCCCAGCGCGTCTCGGTTATGACTGCATTCACAGTGCTGGCTGGATTTTACATTCTGGGCGCTCTGGCCATGATTCCCTGGTGGATTTGGGGACCCGAAGGTCGTGGAAAATCCCTTGAAGCTCTCGCCGGTGGAGCGAACCTATGAAGCACCCCGCCGTCGAATTGACTCACCTCGACAACCTGTGGTTTCAGGTGACAGGAACGCTTTGCAATCTCGCATGCACGCATTGCTTCAACAACAGCGGTCCGAATGTCCGCACATTCGGTTTCCTCATGATCGCTCGCGTACGCCAGGAATTGGAAGCCGCGGCCCAATGCGGCGTGAAAGAAATTTTCTTCACCGGAGGCGAGCCGTTTCTTCATCCACAATTGCCCGAAATGTTCGAGGAATCGCTCCGGTGCGCCCCTGCAACCGTGTTGACGAACGGAACCATCATTAACGACCGCGTCGCGGATCGCCTGGCGGAGATTGAGCAAGCAGCGCGCTATTCCCTGGAGATTCGCATCAGTCTCGATTCCTTCGACGAGCAAACCAATGACGCGATTCGCGGCCCCGGCGTTTTTCGCAAAGTCATGGGCGCCATCGCGCGCCTGAGCGAGCGGGGCATTTTGCCCCTCGTCACCGTGGTACGCACCTGGAGCGACGAGAACGAACCGCAAATCCTTCCGGGCTTCGTGCAGATCCTGAAGGAAGCAGGATACGCTCGGCCACGGGTCAAGATACTTCCCGCCTTGCCATTAGGTCGGGAGCTTGTGCGTTCCCCTGGCGCACATGAGGAACCCTACGTCACGGAGGAAATGCTGCGTGGGTTCGACCGGGAACTGCTCATGTGTTCGAACTCGCGCGTCGTCACCGACCGCGGCGTGTGGGTCTGCCCGCTGCTCATTGAGATGCCGGATGCAAAGCTAGGTGATAACCTCGCCGGTGCCGCGCGCAAATATGGTCTACGTCACCGAGCCTGCTACTCCTGCTTCCAGTATGGAACCATCTGCGGGAATGTAAACGTGCAGATCGAAGGCACTGCCACGCACACAGCTGCTGGGATGAGAGGGAACGCGTGACGCGACTCGCGCTCTTCGGCGGAATTTACAGCAACTACCGGGCGCTCGAAGCCGCCCTTCACGACGTGGCTCGCCGCGGCGTGGATGGCGTGTACTGTCTCGGCGATATCGGCGCATTTGGCCCTTACCCCGACCGCGCCTATCCGCTCCTGCGCGAGGTCGGCGTTCACGCCATCCAGGGCAATTACGACAATTCGCTCGCCGAGGGCTTGGCGGATTGCCAGTGCGGCTACACCGATCCGCGCGACAATTATTTCGCGCGCTTGAGCTACACTTACACTTTCCGCAACACGTCCGAAGAAAATAAAGCCTGGCTGCGCACGCTGCCTTTAATTCTCCGCCTTACAGTCGAAGACCGCCGCGTGCTTCTCTGTCATGGCTCACCGCGCAAAATGAACGAATTTCTTTGGGAGTCCACCACTCCAGATCATTTTCTCGGCTATCTGCTCGATCAGGCGCAAGCCGACATCGCCTGTGTGACGCACTCCGGCATCAAATGGCATCGCTCGCTGCCTGACAATCGCCACGCTGTGAACGTCGGCGTGCTCGGCCGTCCCGAAAATGACGGCCAGACGAACGTTTGGTACACGCTGCTCACGATTAGCCCCTCTTCCGTCGGCGTCGAATTCGTCCCTGTCGTTTATAACCACGAAGCTTTAGCTGCCGACATGCGCGCCGAAAAATTGCCCCAGGAATTCATCGAAACTATTCTCACCGGCTGGTGGACCACGTGCCTCGAAATCCTGCCGCACAAGGAGCGCGCTCGCGGCCGCTATTGACCACCCAGGAGGAAACAAAAATGAATCCGCAGGACGGTTCGGTGAATCTCATCGGTGGACGAACGGGGAATTTATTTGGGGAATCAGATGCGGTGGCCTAAGAGTTGCATCCTTTTCATCTTCTTCTTCGGCGCTTCGCTTACCTCGACGATCGGGTCTAATTCCCGGAAAGTCACACCTGCCGATGTTTCTTCTCAGGCCGCGGTACCCGGGCATTCGAGCTCCACACTGAGAGTGGGGGATAGAATTCCAGCGTTCCGCGCCACCGATCAGTTCGGCAAAGAACGCGACTTCGACAACCTCAAGGGACCGAATGGGCTCGTGATACTCTTCTTCCGCTCAGCCGATTGGTGACCCTTCTGCAAAGCGCAGCTGGTTCAGCTGCAAAGCACGGAGCGGCGATTCAAAGAAAAAGGAATCGGATTGGCCGGCATCAGTTACGATAGCCAGGCGATCCTCAAGTTTTTTTCAAACCAGCACGGGATTAGTTTCCCCTTGCTCGCCGATCCGAAGTCGGAAATTATTCGGAGCTTTGGCGTGCTCAACCCTCGCGGAGTGGGATTCAGCGAGGGCATGGCCATTCCCGGCTTTTTCTATATAGGGTCGGATGGCAGCATCAAAGAGGCATTCTTTGAAGTGAACGATTACGCTCGCTATACGGCAAACAACGTGATCGCTAAGCTTTTTCCTGAACTCATCAGCGCGGATGAGAGGAACATCCCGGCTCTGCATCTGAATCTGAAACTGACGCAATCGGACGCGGAAGTCGTCCCGGGCAGCCGCGTCACGCTGACGGCAATTGTCTCCTTGCCCCGCGATGTCCATGTGTATGCGCCGGGCGTTCGGGGCTATAAACCCATCAAGTTGGAACTTGAACCGGCAGCCGACGCTGTCTTGCACACCGTGCGCTACCCTCGCGCCAAAGTAATGCTCTTGCCCGCGATTCATGAGAAAGTTCCGGTGCTTGAGGGAACGTTTCGGATCGTCGAGGATGTTACCGTCTCCTACGATAGAGGTTTTATCGAGCAAGTGATGAAGGGCCCCGTTTCAGGAACGGTCCTCACGCTCAAAGGCAAGCTGTTTTATCAGGCGTGCGACACGAAGATTTGCTATCCGCCTGACGCAGTTCCGGTATCCTGGCACATAACGGTAAAGCCCCTGGATCACTCGCGAGCACCCGAGGCCATTCGGCACAAATAGTCCTACGTGCGGGAAGGTTAGCGCGAGCGGCACGTTTGCAGGTACTGGCTGGTAGGCAATCCAATATCAGCTTTTCGGTCCGGCTGGCGAACTTCTCATAATATGATCCTCAGGTTCAGTTGTCAGAAGCCCCAACCCTGGGCTGATTCTGAAACATCTTTGGCTTGAGTGTGGCCCACCCATAGTAGGCGAGCCAAAGGTAAACCGGGCCGTATTCCAGCGACAACATCAGAAGAGAATTCTTGAGCGGTTGACCTGTTCCGTAGGCGATTGCAGGCGTGTAGGCCAAGATGTTAGTGACGCTCACGAGCAGCCAGGCGGCGCTCGGGTAAAAACACAAGAACGGAATCGACCAAGTGAAATACCAAGGGTACGCAGTCGGCGACAACAGGAGTACCGCAGCAGTGAGAAGCAGGCTCGACCGCAACGGTGCTGCGCCTTTTTTCGCCAAGTAGACAATGATCCCAAGCAAAATCAAGCCAGCTAGAAGTTCAGCGCCGATTCTCGAACCGGCGAGAGTGCGCAGCAGGTGGAAGAGGCTGGCGTTGTCCTCCCAGTCTCCTGCATAGTCCCGGAGGCCATCTAATAGATGTAGACCGGCACCAGCAAACGGAACATAAAACATGAAAACAATAAACGCGAACAACCCCGCATGAGCGAGTCTCGTGCGCTTCAGGAAGGTCGGCAACAGCATGGCGGGAAAGAACTTTGAAAGAAACGACAACGCAAGTGCCCCCATGGAAAGCGCCGGACGATTGGTTACAAGGAACAACAGAGCTGCCAAGAGCGCGACGATTGCGAGCGAATCAAAATGACCGCACATCGCAAACGAAATGAGCACCGTGGGGTTCCACGCGTAGGTAAGCACACGATGTAAAGGCTGTTTCATCGCAGCCAGCAACAGCAGCAACAAACCGGCGCTCGCTAAATCCAAAATCGCGGAGACCCGTTTGTAACCGGTCACCGTTTCAATCAGCCTGTACGCAAATTCGCTGAGTGGCGGGTAAATCGTAGGGGTATCCGCACCTGACGCTTCGGGGTGGTCAGGATTCCGTAGCCCAGCCAGCCCAGGTGAATTGGGAAACACGACGTAAGGATTAAGGTGCGCTCGTTGAACCCGACCATCCCATTGATATCGATACACATCGTCGGAAAGCGACGGTACGGCTGGCAGCAGCACGAGCCGAAACAAAACAGCGCTCGCAAGGATAATGATCAGCGCGCCTGGGCCAAGCCGAAACCTCTCCACGCAAAACACCCCGACTACGTAGAAGATGCCCGCAAGCAATAGGAGCCCAATGAATTCGGGCATGTGCCCTTCGAGGTTCTGTTGCCGCTCGATCCATATGTAGATGACTGTCGACCCTGCCGCTAGCGTGCCCAGCCCCAGTGTGGCAACGCCATTGGGCCAATGCGGCTCAAGGCGGCGAACGTAACGCCCAAAGATAGACACGATCTCTCCCATGGGAATCATTGTTTCGCATCCATGCAGTCAGTTCGTCGCGAACGGATGCACGTTTCCGAACAAACAGCCCGCCACGCAAATCACGCCAGCCTGTTGTCTGAACATTAGTTCTCAGGCGGCGTCCGCCTCGCAAAAGTTCGACAGTTAGAGTGAGACGTAAGCGAATATCTGCCAATCGTCGACAGAATCTTTGCTCCAGCAAAGATGCTGCCCTTCAGGCTCCCGCTGATTTTCGAATGTCCGATTCGAGGCCGATAACGAACCGGCACCTCCATGACGCGCAGCCCCGCGCCCGCCGCCTTTATTTGCATCTCCACGGTCCACCCGTACCCGCGGTCCTTTATACATAACAACTCAAGCGCTCTACGGCGGATCGCACGAAACGGCCCCAGGTCGGTATACCGATACCCAAAGCACCAGCGGATCAATGTCGTTGCCAACCGATTGCCCCAAGACTGTCTCCAACTCAAAACTCTCCGTGATGATGCACGCAGAGTCCGTGAACCAATAACGAAGTCGGCTCGGTTCTGTGCGATGGGCAGTGTCAACGCTTCGATCTCCTCGGGATAATCGCTGTGGTCGGCATCCAAGAAGACGACAATATCGGTGTCAGACGCCAAGGACTCTATGCCGGCCTGGCAGGCTGCCCCGTAACCCCTCTTTGGTTCGAATATCACCTCAGCGCCGCAGGACGCTGCTTTGCGAGCGGTATGATCGGTGCTGCCGTTGTCCACCACGATCACTTGATCCACGGCATTTCGTGGAATCTCGCAGAGGACCAGTTCAATCGCCTTCTCCTCGTTGAGAGCCGGAACGATTACGCCAACACGAGGCGTATCGGCGTCTCTTCCAGCATCACGGCTCACGGCTTGGTCCCTGGACTGTGGGTATCCAGCGCATTCAACGACCAGTCATAGTCGAGATAGTGCACCACCGGCAGGTGCTCTTGAATTTGGCGCGCCACCTCCGGCGGCGCATAGCGCGCGATGAAATTCAGAAGATCGCCGCCGGACACAGTGGCCCTCACGCTTGCCCACACGCTCCCTGCGCCGGTCCATGTCCTGGTGAAATCTCCGGCGTACCACTTGAAGATCGGCGAAACGTACAGTTCGTTCTTCTGCGCGTCGTAACGGAGCCCTCGATTCGGGTCCGCCAGAAATTCCCTCGCGGCTTGATCCAGTTGGCTATTCAGTTTGTCTCTAGTGTAGGCGAACCTCTGAAGTGTCGGGCAACTCGTCGATGCGCAAACAAGGGCGAAATGAATGCGCGGATCATGCAGATCACGCCCACGTTTTTCGATTTCATCGAGAGTCAACTGTTCTCCCGCAACAAGGTGCCGCCTCCCGTCAAAGAAGCCGCTCACATCCCTGACGCTTTGATGTTTACCGTAGACCATGTCCAAAACATCGGCGACTGTGAACGCGTTATACGCGTTAATCCAAAAGGCTAGCCGGTCCTCTTTGTTCCTGAACTCGTCTGGAGAAATCTTGCCTGACTCTTCGAGAAAACGATTCAGTTCGCCACGCTCACGAGCGAGCCCCGCGTAATCCACCCACCCGTGGTCCGTAACGTACGTGTGAAGGAGCCGGTCGTAGTCAGAGACATCCAGACTCGGCAGTGGATTGCCCCGCTGCGTCTCTGCCGCTACCGCAGTCGCCCTTTGAAGCCCACTCCGCACCTCACCACGCGAAACTTCCATCCACCACGACTGCAACAGAACCATCCCAACAACCACGCCGGCAATCACGAAACCGCCGTGCCTCGACCATCCCATCTTCCCCGACATCGTGTGAGCTCCTCGCCATGTAAAATTGCTATTCAAGTATTTTCAAAAACGGAAGCATTCCGGCACTACCGCACGTGCGGGTAGGCCGCTGCCAGGCGCTCTGCCGACACGCCCAGCTCAAAGAGCGCGACTAGGACGATGTTGGCGAGCTGCTGCCGCACCATCCCGTGCTGCAGGAACCTTCTCGCCGAGGTCCGCACCGGCACGGAGAGCGTCACGAAATTGCCGTACCGTCTCAGCCGCCTCAGGAAGTCCACGTCCTCGAGAAATGGCAAGGGCGAAAAACCGCCCATCCGGCAAAATACATCCCGTCGAATGAAAAATCCTTGGTCGCCAAAATGCAAGAAGCGGCCGGAGAACCGTGTGAACCAAGAGTAGAACCTCAAGAGCGGGTGAGGAACGTCAAACTCCAGCCGGAAGCAGCCACCCACGACTTTGGGATCGGTAAGGGATCGTCGAATGTAAAAGTCGAAGCCGCGTGGCAATTCGGAATCTGCGTGGAGGAACAAAAGGACGTCCGTGAGAAGGCAGCGCGCTCCATGATTCAACTGTTTTCCCCTGTTTGGGGCCGAGGTGGTCTCAGTGTGAAAAAATTTCCGTGCAATTCGGGCGGAATCGTCTGACGACCCGCCGTCCACTATGACAACTGGACAACGTGCGTGGCTCACGTCACAAAGTCGTGACAAAAAATACCGCAACGTATTACCTTCGTTCAGTAAGGGCACAACAATTCCGATGGACAAATCGTCCAGCGTGCTCAGGGGACTCTGGAATCGATCTGTCTCATACCCAAGCAATGACTTGCACTCCGAAGTGTGAGCCCAGACGGAACCCGAGTTGTCGCTGTGGGCATGCGGATCAGAGGCGAAAAGATGCTCTCCTTTGGTCTCCCGTGAAATTGTCTTAACTGGCCGGCCCGCCCCGCAAGCCGGAAATTCGACCCATTCTTGCCGCAGTCCCATCCTTAAGTCCTTATCCGAGCGAGATCGTACCTTCGCCTGGAAGCCCCAAATCCCACCCCAACGAGATTCGATAGCTGAAAAAAGGAGAAGGATTCAGAAAGGCAGGCCAAAAACCGCGCTGCCCACAGTATGCCCAGGAGGGTGGTCTTGGTCGCGCTGCATCAGGGTTTGTCTTCAGCGTTGTATCGGTCGCTGTCGTAGATTCCGGCCTGCTGCGCACGCACTCTGTCAAAAGGCCCTCTCAGAGGACGCCGGGAGGCACAAAGAGACCCTTGCACCCTGGACATGCTTGCGAACGTAGAGGGTTTCGCACGCCATATCACCGTGTCGTGATTGGCTCAGCGAGGGAACCTGCTTTGATCGAAGTGCAACCGCATCCTTCCTCGTAGCTTCCAGGTAAGCCTCAGTCGGATTGGCAGATACAGACGAGAGACAGGTCGACCGATATATTTCTCAGGGTCTGACGAACGGAACAACTCATCTCACGCCGAATCCTGGCGACAGTTTGCTGGATGTGTTAACTGTCTGGTGTTTGAAAGGATATTCCGAATTACCGAGGACGTTACGGTTGCCTTCGACAGGAATTTCACCGAGAAGGTCACGAAAGGGCCGCGCTCGGGAACCCTCCTGGCGCTCAAGGGTAGCCTCCTCTACCAGGCCGTGCGACACCAAGTTGTGTTACTCGCCTGCCGCGGTCCCGGTCTCCTGGCAGCTCAGGGTGATGCCCCTCGATCAGTCGCGGGCGCCCGCCGCGATTCGCCGCCAGTAGTGCGCAGCCTCGCAGCCATGGGAAGAAGGCCTGGAGCGAAAACAGCTCTCGGCTGGCCGGTTGGCCCAAACCCCGAAGATGCCTTTCCGGGTACGCCGCCCAATTTTCTTGCATCCGCAAGCCAATCCGTGCCATCCTATCCCCTAGGAGGGGATATGCCGAAACCCGCCGCAGTCGTCCAAGACGTTTACCTGGATTCGGATGTCGAGGAGGATCTGCAGAATCGGCTCAGCCGCATTGAAGGACACGTGCGCGGCATCAAGCGCATGCTGGCCGAACACGCGAGTTGCGACAAACTGCTCATTCAGATTACCGCCGTGCGCTCGGCTCTGAACCAAGCTGCGGCGCGCCTGCTCGAAAACCATTTGGAGACCTGCGTGACCGAGTGTGTCCGTGCGGGCCAGGGAGAGAAGGCCTTGCGCGAGCTCAAGGGGGCGCTGACGCAGGTCGTCAAGAATCTTTAGCCTTGTGGAGGAATCGAAGATGAGACAGAAATCGTTTACGGTCGGCGCGGTGCTCGCCGCCTTTGCCGCCTCGCTCTGCTGCCTGGGACCGCTGATTTTGGCCGGTCTGGGCGTGGGCGCGGCGGCGTTTTCTCCGTTTGTGGCGCTGCGCCCGTATTTTTTTGGTTTGAGCGCGTTCCTGCTGGTTACAGGGTTCTATTTCGCCTATCGCAAGCCGAAGGCGTCTCAGGCGTGCGAGGGACAAACTTGCGCGCCGGAGAGCCGCACGCGCAGGCTGGCAAAGCCGATGCTCTGGCTCGCGACCGTGGCGGTTCTAGCGCTGGCATTTTTCCCATCGTATGGCGCGAAGCTGGTTCCCACATTCAATGTCACAGCTCCTGCAGCCACGCCATTGGTCGAAACAGCCAAAATGAAGATCACAGGAATGGACTGTCCCGTTTGCGCGAGCTTGATTCAACACAAGCTTGCTCTGACGCCCGGCGTCGTCCAAGCTGAAGTGCGCTATCCGGCCGGCTCCGCAACGGTGAAGTACGACCCCAGCAAAGTTGCGCCCGCTCAACTCGTCCAGGCTATCAACAGCACTGGCTACAAAGCGTCTCTGTCAAACTGAAATAGCAAAGGAGCAAGCACATGGAAGTCGTGACCATTGACCTCAAAGAATTGAGCCCGGAAATTCACAGCGCCTTGGAGCATATCCGCAGCGTCGCTTACCGCGACGGCGAGGTGCCGGGCAAATACAAGCTGCTCGTCGCGCTGGCGATCGCGGCGAGCATCAAATGCGAGCCTTGCATCCGCATGTACGCGGAGAAGGCGGCGAAAGCGGGCGCGACGCGCGAAGAAGCCATCGAGATTTTGAACGTCACCATGGCTCTGGGTGGCTGCGTGGGCGAAGCTTGGACCCACAAGGCGCTCGTGGCCTTTGAAATTTTCGCTCGCAAGCGCCCCGGTTCTGTTGCTCCATCGGATGATGGATGCTGTTCTGGTTAGAGCCTGGGAATTCTGCCCTGGACATCGAGCGGAGGAGTCGTCGATGAGAAAGATATTCGACCTGGTGGCGATTGGGACTGGTTCCGCCGCGTCTGCCATAGCATCGCGCTGCCGTCGAGCGGGATGGCGTGTCGCGATTGTTGACTCACGGCCGTTTGGCGGCACGTGCGCACTGCGGGGATGCGACCCCAAGAAGGTCCTCGTCGGAGCAGCCGAAGTGCTGGACTGGGCCGAGCGCATGGAGGGCAAGGGGATTCGCAGCGAGCAACTCAGAATCGACTGGAAGGAACTGATGCACTTCAAGCGTTCCTTCACCGAGCCGGTCCCTAAACAGAGGGAAGCGGGGTTCACGAAAACCGGCATCGACGCGTTCCACGGACGCGCCCGGTTTGTCGGCCCCAACTCGGTTCAAGTGGGCGATGAGGTGCTGGAGGGTCGGTACGTTGTCATCGCCAGCGGGCAGAAACCGGCGGATCTGGGGATCCGTGGCGTGGAGCACCTGACGACCAGCGACCAGTTTCTGGAGCTGGACGAGCTGCCTCGGCGAATCGTGCTCATCGGCGGCGGTTATATTGGCTTCGAGTTCGCCCACGTAGCGGTGCGTGCCGGGGCGCAGGTCACAATTCTGCATCGCGGTGCGCAACCTCTCCCTCGCTTCGATCCGGACCTCGTCGCTTTGCTGGTTGCGAGAACTCGGGAGCTGGGAGTTGACATTCAGCTCGCTACGGAAGCGCAAAGTGTCGAGCAGGCCTCCGGTCACTATGTGGTATCGGCATCGGCCGCCGGTGAGAAACGCTTCCTCGATGCCGATCTGGTAGTGCATGCAGCAGGTCGAGTTCCTGAAATCGACGACTTGAACCTCAACGCCGCTGGCATCGAATGGGATAAGCGAGGCGTGAAGGTGAACGAGTTCCTACAGAGCGTCTCAAATCCTGCTGTCTATGCGGCGGGTGACGCTGCTGCAACCCAAGGCTCGCCTCTGACTCCGGTCGCCGGATACGAAGGCGTGATCGTGGCTGCAAACCTACTCAAGGGAAATCATGAAACACCGGATTACCTCGGCATCCCGACGGCGGTCTTTACGATTCCCCCTCTGGCTTCCGTCGGCCTGAGCGAACAAGCGGCTGGGAAGCAGGGTTTGCGGTTCGGCATAAAGATGGAGAAGACGTCGAACTGGTATTCCTCACGCAGGGTCGGAGAAGCATGTTCGGCATATAAAACGCTCGTTGAAAAGGACACGGATCGCATTTTGGGCGCTCATATACTTGGTGACCAGTCCGCGGAAATGATCAATCTGTTCGCGCTTGCCATCCGGTCGAATCTGCGCGCGGCGGACGTGAGGCACCTGCTTTACGCCTATCCGACGCACGGGTCCGACATCGCCTACATGCTTTAAGCGCTGGCTTCGATCTCGCCGCGCTGCGGGCTTTCCTGCGGGCTAGTTTTGGTTATCCCAGAAGATCGCAAACCTCTTGACCCTATACCTGAGTAGAGGGTTTGGCCGTGCAGATAGGAAAGCTTGCCAAAACGACGGGAGTCAGCGTACAGGCGATCCGCTTCTACGAGCGGCAAGGGTTGTTGCCGGACCCGGGCCGGACGAACTCTGGCTACCGGCGCTATGCAGAGGCTCACGTTAGACAGCTTCGTTTTATTCGTCAGGCGAAAGCGCTTGGATTTTCGCTCGCAGAGATCCGCGAGGTCCTGCGGCTGAGAGGCCGCGGGCAGTGCCCCTGCAACAAGGTCATGTCGCTGGCCGAACGCCACCTGCAAAATGTAGAGGGCCAGATACGCCAGCTCAAAACGTTTCGACGGGATCTCAGCCAAGCACTCAAGCGGTGGAAGCGTTCGGGTAGAAGGCGCGTATCCGCCGAGGCATTCTGCGTTCTGATCGAACACGCGGCAGAGGAGTCGGGCAAATGAGATCAGAAGCTAAGCGAAGAGGAGCAGCCGCTGTTGCTGTCCTGTTTGGCTTTTTCTCCAGGCCATGTTGAGCGCCGCCGCTGGTTGCCGGGCTTCTCGGTCCGGGAAGCACATCCATCGCGTACGCGTTGAGCCAATACCGATGGGCGATTATTCTCGTGTCTCTCGGCTTGCTCGGGGCCGGGCTCTACCTCAACGTGATTCAAAAAGCATCAACCCAGTCCCAGTTGGTATTCTGGTCGGCGACCGCGTTCACCTTGGCGACAATCATTCACTGGGGCTGGTGGCGTTTCTGGTGAGAGCAATAACTCTCTTGACTCGACACCCGTGTACAGGGTCTAGGCTGAACTTGAAAGGAGGAAGAGATGGCACTCAAAAAAGGTGAAACCTATCGCTGTCCTGACCCGCAGTGCGGGTGCGAAATCACGGTGACTCACAGTGCCGATCCAAACTGCCGGGGCAACCAGAATCCCCGCTGCTGTTGCGGCAAGGAAATGGTCAAAAGCTGAACTGGATCGGGTGAGGGACCTCCCCTCGCCCGGTCACAACAGTAACGCTTAGGAGAATTCGAGGATGAATCCGCGAGCGCTTGCGGCCCAACAGCCGAGGACGCAGGGGAGAAAACAGTCGAGCCTGCGGGAAGTTCTGTCCGCCTACCTGGGGCTGTTTGCCTCACTCGCGACACTATTTTGCTGCGCACTGCCGGCTCTGCTGGTTCTGCTGGGCTTCGGCCTCACCGGCGTGCTCACGTTCTTCACGGCGATTCCCGGCTGGCGAAATTTCGGCCAGTACGACGTTTGGTTGTTTCCGACGGGCGGGGTTCTGCTGGCGGTAGGTTTCTATTTTGCTTACTCTCGCCGAACCGTCTCTCAGGGTGAGGTCTGCGAGGTTCCAAGCGCGGGCAGCGAGAGCGCCTGCTCGACCGCCACGCGATGGAACCGCCGCATCCTCTGGTTCTCGCTGCTCCTCTATCTCCTCGCTCTGGTGATGAACTTCTGGGGAATCGGCTGGATGAAAACCCATGGATATTTCGACCATTAGACGAATCGGGAGTCCTGCCAGCGGCAGACCACTCCCAGGCTGCGAACGAACCTTGCGCTCGCTAGTCTGCCTGGCAATTTTTGTTGCTGCAACCTTGTTCGCTCCGAAAATCGAGGCTCAAGCGATCATCGCACCTGCCGGACTCACTCTCTTCCATCGCGGAAGCCTGGTGCGCTCGTTCACCGAGATCAATCGCTTTTCGCTCAGTAACAACGGCAATTCTGTCTCCGGAACCGAGTACGTTAATCCGCTCGCGGTGGTCTATGGCTTCCATCCGAACTGGGAGGTGATTGCCGTGCAGCCGTACGTCGTCACGGACGTCACCACGCGCACCGCAGGCCAGACGGAACACACCGGCGTCAACGGCTTCGCCGACTCGCAATTCTTCGTGCAGTACGACGGCTTGTTCAGTCGCAACTCCCCGGGCGGGTTGACACGGCTGTCCGGCGTCTTCGGCGTTCAGGCACCCACTGGCGCCGAGCGGTTTTCAACCGGCGCTTTCGAATACACCAGCGGGCTGATCTTCGAGAAGGCGATTCGATTGAAGTATTATTTCACGAGCGACTTCGAATACACGTTTGCCACCGAGAACAACCAGAAGGTGAGCTTCGGCGATAGCGCCCGGTTCGATGCCGTTCCCGCGTACATGCTGATCTCGCGTCAGGAAGGACCGGTGAAGGGCGCAGGCTGGGCGCACAACGCCTACAGCAGAATCTTTCGCAACGGCGCGTTCCTCATCCTGGAATTCAACGGCTCCTGGCAGGGCCACGCGACAAGTGCTGGTACCGAAGTGCCTAACAGCGGCGGGACAGGTCTCCTGATTTCTCCGGGGATTCAGTATTTTCCCTCGCGGAAGATTATACTCGAGTTCTCTGTTCCGGTTCCGGCTATCACGGAGCTCAACGGAATTCAGCCCAAACCGGACACGTCTTTTCTGGTAGGGTTCCGGTATCTGTTCTAGGTTTTGTGCGATGAGACAAGACACTTCATTCCTTGGAGGTTTTACCATGACGCGTCAAACCAAACTGCTGTGCTCGGTGCTTCTGTTGGGGCTGACAGCGCTTCTTGCTGCTATGCCCGTTTTGGCGCAGGTCGAGAAGGCCACAGTCAAAATCAACGGAATGATATGAGGTCTTTGAGCACACGGAGCCCAAAAGGCTCTGCAACGCCTGGATGGCGTTGATCGCGCAAATGTGAATCTGGTGAAAGGGCAGGCCGAAGTATTTCCCAAGCCTGGGAAATCCTTCGATCCATCCGGGATTCCCAAGGCGATTAAGGACGCGGGCTTCACCGCAACCGAAGTCGAAGTGGTTGCTGACGGCACGCTCGGAATTAAGAACGGTGCCTTGGAGCTGGATGTACCTGATTTGGCGCATCCGTTCTTGCTTACCGGCGGGCCAAAGACTGACGCACTGAGCAAACGCGGTGACTTGATTGGAAAGCGGGTACGCATCACCGGAAAGCTCAAAATCGGCCAAGCCACTGGCTCGCCCAGTCTCACTGTGGAAGATTTTCAGGCAATTCGCAAACCCTAGACGGAGTTGAAGCAGCCGTGCATTCCAAAACTTAGTCAGGCGATAAGAGCTGTACCCCGTGGCTTTGAGCGTGACAGGCGCACTTCGGTCATTGCGCCGAGGTCCCAACGTCATAGCAGCTCCCCCATTCTCTTTTCGTCCTCTGCGACAGTTTCAGTCTAATTGTTTTTGCCCACATTCCATTGCAGAAGTTTCCGCTTCTTCTGTTGATTTGATCTCCCGTGCCACCCAGCCATAGTCGGGCTCCGGCAGTTCGTAAAAATGGGGGGAATGGCGCGCCTGAAGAGATTTGAACTGCAACCTCCACCGATCAGTTTAGAAACTCTATCTCATTGGCTCGCTCTGCAATTAGCCGCACCGGAGCGTACGAGAGACTTTCATTCCTCATCTCCCCCGCCGATTCCTACTGGCGACTAGCGCAAACCAAGCAGCTCTTATTGGCTTGAACCGTCTTCTGATTCTCGGTAGTCTCTAGCCATCCGGCTCTTTCATAAATCCTTTTCCTCGAGCGGCGAGTGCCCCTTGCGGAGCACCGAATGAAGGCACGCCGATTTTCGCACTCTGAATTGAAAGTCCGAGCCATCGCCAGCCGTAGAGCAAATAAGCAACTGATGCGGGTCACGTGGGAACGCTTTCAAAAGGCGCACGAGGAGTATCTTCGTTGGGAAGCCCTCGCACTATGGGTAAGGACCATTGTTGGGGCCGAAGGCAGCGCTCCGTCATTGATTGTGACAACTTTGAAAAAACGCTGTCCTGGTTTCACAGAGAATGAAGCGCTTTTGAACGAACCAAGGCTCCTTGGCTTCCGCTTCCATGGGTGGATTCACAATCACATCTTCGGATTTGCGAAGCGAGAAGGTTGGCTTGATGCTCTCATGTTCTACGGAGTCCGCGATCTCCGCTCTCAGAGCACTTGGGCGTACTGCGAGCATTGCGAGCAAGAGTGGGAACGAAGGCGGCCGGCATCCTATCCCAGCTTCGAGAAGTGGTTGCGATTGGCAAGAAATTACAACCTGTGCCGACTAAAGGGCGTTGCAAGCCTTGCCGACACCGCTGAGCGCTATGTCGAATGGAAGATATTTGACTGTTGGCTCGAACCGCTGCTGAGAGTCAAAATCGAACTACCGCGACGCATAGCTGCGGAATTGGAACGGAGGTGCCCAGGATTTCTAGAGGCGAGCAGCCCAGATTTCATGAGAGGCCGCGCGGGGGAACAAGTCAAAATCCAGCGACACCTCATGACCTGGATTGAAGATCACTTCTTTTCCGAGCCCAAAAAGGAGGGTTGGTTTGACCTCGTTAGTCAGCAAGCGCGCATGCACCCCAGCTATGCTCGGATCGTGCAATACTCCAAACGGTGGGACAAAACTTGGTCCCAGAATCCCACAGTTATCTACCCGTCTTTTGTCCAATGGCGCCACGCCGCTGAAAACTATTTAGAGAACTGAGTGAACCGGCCTGATTGTCCCACAGGCGGCCGAGTATTCCTCCCCGGATCCACAGGGAACGTCGCTTTACTCCCAGGAGCTTTCACGCCCTTGCACCGCTTGACATGCCGGAAGAATGCGTTGCCACGGATGGCGCGGCCACAATCAGTGCATCTCCTCACAGCCAACGCGTGTTTCCGAAAGAGTTTCAACCGCGCCGCGGCGTCCTCCCCAGCATTCCGATCCAAATCCATCGAACTCCGAAGCCAGTCTCGAGTCTCCCCGTCGAGGAATTCAAGGTTGATTAATGATCCGTAGCGGCGGCAAAAGTTTCTGAAAGATTTCTCCGTGACTCGGGGGTCGTACAGCCTTAAGGTTCGCTGAGCGATCAGCTTCTCGACTGTCTCCAAACCCACGTTTAGCGCCCTAGCAACTTCTGTCCACACTCCTTTAGCACGGGTGGATTTCACGGAGTGCCTTGACGCGCCGTCTGAGACCGAAGTGAAATTCTCGACATCCCGCTGGCTGGTCGGTTCCTGTTCAGCTCCTGTCCGGGGCGTCCCTTTCTTCTCTTCATTGTTGAGTTGAAGGCTGGTTAGGCGTCCCGACTTCCGCAGGGCCTGAATTGATTTCGGCGTAATGCGTGGGTCACGAACCTCCAGTAGACCTTCTACGATCAGCCGTTGGATGGTTTTCCTTCCCAAATGTAGCTCTTCTGCAAGAGCACGTCGGGCATAACCATCCACGTGAACCCGGCTGCTCTTACCGAGCACAGCGAGACGATAGCGGACGCCGCGCTCCGACCGGTGCAGTAATTTCGCGATCATTCGCAATTTCTTGTAGCCTGCAAGAGTAAGCAGAACTCGATCATCATCCTCGGACCAAGGGCAACGAAAACGCTCCGGATGCCGCTTTGTAGCTTTCCGAACGAGTCCGAGTTTTGCCGCACGTCTCCAGATCACGTGGGGACGCCAATCTGGATGGCGCTTCAAAAGCTCGCGTACCGCTTGTCGCTTTCCCCGCCATCCAATTTCGTACCCTTCGCGCAGAACCTTTTCGTCCTCCGCGGCCCAAACAGAACGGCGATAGTTCGGCCCACCCGAAGGAGTCTTGAGCCGGCGAATGCGCTGCCACAGTTCTGCCCGCTCTAATTCCGGCTCGTGTTTCAGTATCCTTTCGATAGCAGCGTGCGAACCGGCACGGCCACGCTTCGTGCCATCGCAGAGGATCTGATCCACCTGTTCCGGAGAGAAAAACCGGAACGAATAGCCGTCCGTTGTATTTCCCCAACTGTCCGTCATGGTGCGAAGACACACGTGGAGCATTAGCTCCACGCGGCGGGCTCTTACTATCGCGTCCGGCGCGTCGTCCCTCACCGGTCTACGCCTGACGGTTCATCCCCGGGATCGGTTCCACCGAGCTCTCGGGCGGGGCAAATCCGGCGAGAACTCTCCTCACTTACTAGGGAACATCGAGAAGGAGAAAAGTAAGAAACAATTTTCAAGGCATGGGAGGTATCTCCCCATACCATTGACACACAATGTGCCTACGTGGCACGCTTCTAGTGACCCATCTCCTCGGGCGGCTCACACACCCTGCTACCAATGGATAAACCCGACCCCTACGGCGAATGGTTGTTATTTGGGACACAGGAGGGGCCCGGGGGACCGCCGCATGTTATTGACGAAGAATTGCTGGCTGCAGCGAGAGAAGCTTGGCCCCACGTTCTGGCGCACGTCCGGGGCGAATTGTTAGATAAAGAATTGGGCCCTGAGCGGACAGCTCTCGCAGCGGAGGTCTGGGAGCGGGTGCTCCGGTCGGTTGCCAAGACGCGCCAACGGAACAGAGATCGCCGGCCAGCCATATCCGACATGGAATCCTACCTGATTGGAGTTTTCCACCACCGTTTTAATAGGCAGGTTAGAAAAGAACAGAAAAGAGCCGAAACCATCGAACTGGTCTCGTCAATCCTGGATCTTGAGCGGTTCGAGGCTGCCCTCGATACAGAATGGGCTGAACAGCTCGAACGCGCTATCGCCGTCAGGGAGATAACTGACCGCATGGATGGTTGGACCAAGAAGGTTTGGCACGCGCGACAATACGGCTATTCCTGGAAAGAAATTTCGAGGTGGTTAGGAGTCACCGAACAGCAAGCGAAAATGAAATTCCAGTACAATCTGGAAAAGATTCGGCAGAACATTGTTCGCGCGATGAAGCGGCGAGATCATGGCCCGCGGGGATAAAATGGAGTGCAATTGTCTTCGTTTGGATGGTCAAGCAGGTTAGCAACAGGGAGAAGCGTTTGAACGGAAGAGGTTATTCGGCGAGAAACGAACGACGCCTGTTGGACGCACTGGGCCGAGGGCTGCTCAAGGAGTATCCAAATCCTCAGCGTAGCGGGTGTCCCGGCTCAGACGTTCTCAGGAGAATCGCGTCTCGAAAGATGGCGCTCCCCGAGGCTGAGGCATGGCTCGATCACCTCGGCTCTTGCAGCCC
>Ga0307374_10000418_pt1 | contig 82846 bp, 72 predicted proteins | sample OX3MG_FD_202532 | JGI IMG/M metagenome (GOLD analysis project Ga0307374, IMG submission 202532) | Soil microbial communities from Risofladan, Vaasa, Finland - OX-3 | ecosystem: Environmental > Terrestrial > Soil > Coastal area > Acid sulfate soil | place: Finland: Risofladan, Vaasa | collected... | reverse complement strand
TTCGTCATATGACACCATATAATAATATATAGTGTTATATTTCAAGCAGAAAATGGGGAATCCGGTAAAGCAAACACGGATTCCCGCATTTTAACGACGGTTAGAATCTACTTTCGATTTTCCTGGGCGCGACCTTCAGAGCGCTCCAAATCAGGCCGCAGTAGTGGTAGCGATGGGATGAAGGATCACGGCACCCGACGCTCTGTCTTATTCATCTTTATAACTGCAGCTATATCTTTCTTTACCGTGCCATTTCCCGGCGAAAGCCTAAGCGCCTCTTGAAGGTGCCGGATCGATTCGTTTAGCTTGCCCTCGGAAGCCAAGGCCATTCCCCAGTTCAACTGTGCCTGCGCGTAATTTGGATCCGCCTTCACGGCCAAACGAAATTGTTCGATGGCAGCGGCAATGTCATGCTGGGTGGCCAAGACATAACCCAGGTTGTTGTGACCTTGCGCAAATGCGGGATTGAGGCTCAAGGCCGCGCGATATTGTGCGACAGCTTCAGCCACATAACCTTGGGAGAAAAGAGCATTGGCCAGATCGCTGTGCGCCGATACAGAATTAGGATCAATCCCCAAAGCCCTGCGGTATTGATTGATCGCTTCGTTCGTAAGTCCTTTATCCGCTAAGAGCAAGCCCAGCCACACGTGCGCCGACACCGAATTAGGGTCAATTTTGAGGGCCTGTTGGATTTGGAATATCGCTTCATCCGTTCTGCCGCGCTGGGCTAAAACCTCAGCCAGATTGATGCGGGCATCGGCATATTCGGGAGCAAACTCGGCTGCCCGACCGTATTGGGCAATCGCTTCATCGAGTTTGCCTTGCTTCTCAAAAGAGATGCCTAGGTTAAAATGGGCTTCGACGTAATCATGCTTCAATCCTATAGCGGCGACTAAATGTTTTTCAGCTTCCTTGTATTCCCCGGCTCTATTAAGATAAACACCTAGATTGTTCTGCGCCAGCCAAGCGGAAGGATTTTCTGCGATTGTGTCGGCCCACAAGTCCTCGGGACTCTTGTATACGCGGCAGCGTTTCCAAGTCAGGGAACCAAGAACAGTCAGCATTATACCGGCCGCGATCAGCGCGGCCTTCTTCACATGGCCGCCAAATCGCGACTCCAGGTTCAAGCAAGCCCGGGTAACAATGGCCGAGAACAGCACAATTAACCCCAAACTCGCGGGATATTGAAAGTGATCGGACACATAGGAATATCTCATGAAATAGACGTTGGCAAACCCCATCGCCGGCGTCAGGGTTCCGCAGAAAAAAAGCACTGCCGCCAATGGGCCTCGCCCGATCCTATGGCGAAGGCCCCACAAAATCAAGAGTACCGCGATGAGCGCCAGCGGGAATAAGTATTGCCACCAAACGGCTTGGCTAATTTCCCAACGAGGATAGACGAACGATATGCGGCTGGGCCAAATCAACTTGCCAGCATAGAACCATGGAACTCGTCCCGCCAAAAGAATATGCTCTATGGGCTTTAAAGTCCATCCAGCCCCCTTCGCTCCAAGCTGGGTCCTTTCAATACTCTCTGTCAGAAAACCCGCGCCCGCACTTAAGATGAGCATTGGCACTGCCATGAACCAATCGCGCCTGCTAATGTTTCCAGTTTTCCACCAAGTTATAAGAAGAATCGCCGCCGGCAGGGTCACGATTGCAGTCTTGCTCGCTAGTGCACAGATAAATAAGAAAAAGGCCAGGAAATAAAACGGCAGATGCTCCCGCCCCTGTTCGCTTCCCGCTTCCTCAAAACCTAGAAATCGCAGGTAGCACGATATGGATGCCAAATAAAAGAAAACTGCGAGGATGTTCTTGAGTTCCGCAACCCATGCGACAGACTCTACGTGGACCGGGTGCAGAGCAAAAATCGCCGCGGCCAGCAGTGCCCCGGGCACCGACAAGCGCCGAAGAATCCGCCAAACGAGAATGGCATTTGCTGCCTGTAGCAGGACATTAACCAGATGGTAGCCCAGTGGGCGGAGCCCCCAGAGGTGATACTCAATCCAAAAAACACTATATGTCAGGGGATAGTACTGGAATGGGTTCTTACCCGGTGCCGTCCTTACCCTTGTCCAAATCAAGACTAAGCCATGAACCGAACGCAGTAGATTATTCTGGGTCACATCGTGGAAATCATCGAAAACGAACCCGCCATGAAGAATAGCCGGAAGATAGGCAAGGATCGTAACGGCAATAAGGCAGAAGGCCGACACAGCCACCCCCCGGTCAATATTCGAGGAGTTGGAGCGCATTTGATTTAAGTTCACAATCCTATCCCAGGGGGACCAGATCACACAGAATTTGGCTGGTCCGCGCGTCAAATCGCGGCGACGACGTCTTCGAGGACCACGCGCAGGTTGCGGGAGACTTTCTGGCCCAGCTCCAAAACGTCGGGGTGGCTTAGGGTCGCGCCCTTCATGCCGCCGGCCATGTTGGAAATCCAGGCCAAGGCCATCACGGAGAGCCCCATCTGCCGGGCCACGATGACCTCGGGCACCACGGACATGCCCACCACGTCGCCGCCCATGGTGCGGAAAGCGCGGATTTCCGCGGCGGTCTCGTAGGAGGGCCCGCCCACCGCCACATAGACGCCCTCATGCACCGGGGCGCGCCGCTTGCGGCAGGCGGCCATCGCCAGGCGGCGCAGGCGCGCGTCGTAGGCGTTGGTCAAATCGGGAAACATGGCGCCGAACTCTTCCTCGTGGAAGGCGCGCAAAGGGTTGCGGCCCATGAAATTGATGTGGTCCGTCACCGCGACGAAGTCGCCGGGCTTGATTTTCTCCCGCATGGAGCCCACGGCCGCGGTCGCGATGAGGGTCTTCAAGCCCCAGTATTCCAGCGCGCGCACGGGAAGGGCGATTGTCTCCATGGAGTGCCCCTCGTAGTAGTGAAAGCGCCCCTGCATGACCGCGAGGTTTTTTCCGGCGCACTGGCCCAAGATGAGCTTGCCCGCGTGCCCGGCCACGGTGGGGCGGGGGAAATGGGGAATCTGCGCGTAGGGGATGACGACGGGATTTTTCATCTCGGGCACCGCACCGGCCAAGCCGCTGCCCAGGATAATCGCGATCTCGGGCTTAAAGCGCGGGGCGCGGCTGCGCAGGAAACGGCTGGCCTTTCTCACCGCGCTGACGTAGGTCTTTATTTCCACGAGGTTGTTCATTCTACTAAATTTTCCTAGAATGACTTCGTGACCACCGCCACCGCTCCCAAAACCGACTTGAAGAAAACCGCGGCGCAGCTGCGCATCGCCGTCATCCGCATGATCGAGGCCGCGAGCAGCGGGCATCCGGGAGGCTCGCTCTCCATCATCGACATCCTGCTCTACCTTTACACGCAGGTCCTGCGCCACGACGCCAAGAAGCCCGCCTGGCCCGACCGCGACCGATTGATTCTCTCCAAGGGCCACGCCTGCCCGGCGCTCTATGCCGTCATGGCGCATTGCGGCTATTTCCCCGAGAGCGAGTTGATGACTCTGCGAAAGCTCGGCAGCCGGCTGCAAGGCCACCCCGATCGCCTGCGCCTGCCCGGCATCGAGGCCTCGACCGGCTCGCTGGGCCAGGGACTCTCCATCGCTCTGGGCATGGCCCTGGCCGGGCTCATGGACAAGAAGGACTACCGCGTCTACGCGATTTTGGGCGACGGCGAGATGCAGGAAGGCCAAGTCTGGGAGGCGCTCATGGCCGCGCCCAAGTTCAAGACCGCCAACCTGACCGTCATCATCGACTCCAACAACGGGCAAATCGACGGCCATGTCGCCGAGATCATGAGCTTGGACCCGCTGGCCGATAAGCTCGCGAGCTTCGGCTGGAACGTGAAGGCCATCGACGGCCACGATTTTGGCGCCATCGGGGGCGCCTTCGCGGCGGACCGGACGGCCGTGGGCAAGCCCCGGGCCGTCATCGCGCACACGATCAAGGGCAAGGGCGTCTCGTTCATGGAAAACCAGATCGCCTGGCACGGCAAGGCCCCTAATAAGGAAGAGGCCGACAAGGCCGTGGCCGAGTTGACCAAGGGCCTCTCATGAAAGCCACGCGCGAAGCCTTTGGGGAAGCGCTTTTAGAGCTGGGAGAGAAAAAACCCGCGGTCGTGGCGTTGGACGCCGATTTGTCCAAGTCCACCATGACCCTGGCCTTCGCCAAGAAATATCCCGAGCGGCACTTCGAGCTGGGCATCGCCGAGCAGAACATGGTGGGCGTGGGCGCGGGCCTGGCCCTGTGCGGCAAAGTCCCTTTCATCACCAGCTTCGCCTGCTTTTTAGTCGGGCGCCTGGAACCCTTGCGCATCGCCGCGGCCTACAACAAGACCAACCTCAAGATCGTGGGCACGCACGCGGGCCTGGGCATCGGCGACGACGGCGCGTCCCAGATGGGCTTGGAGGACGTCGCGGCCATGCGCGCCTTGCCCGGCATGGTGGTGCTCCAGCCTGCCGATGAGTTGGAAGCCAAGCAAGCCGTCTTGTGGGCGGCCGCGCACGACGGGCCGGTCTATCTGCGCCTGACGCGCCAGAAGCTCGCCGACTGCCACAAGCCCGGCTACCAATTCCAAATGGGCCGCTGCGACCTGGTCTGGGCGCCAGAGCCCGCGCCCAAGCACTATCAAGCCACGATTTTCGCGTCCGGCGGCACGGTCGGGGAGGCCGTCAAGGCCGCGCAGGATTTGTCCGCGCGCCAATTCGCCGCGCAAGTCGTCAACGCCGCCACGCTGGCCCCGTTCGACGAGGAAGCCGTGCGCGCGGCCGCGGCCGTGAGCGAGCGCCTGGTGAGCGTCGAGGACCACAACGTCAACGGCGGCCTGGGCTCCGCGGTCTGCGAAGCCGCGGCGGCCGCGGGTACCGGCGTTCCGGTCGTGCGCCTGGGAGCTCGGAGCTTCGGCGAGTCGGGAACCGCCCAGGAGCTCTACGACAAGCACGGCCTCTCCGCTCCCCATATCGTCGAAGCCTGCCTCAGAAACCTCTAGCCCCTCGTGAAGGCCCTTGAAAAGGCTTGGCGCGAAGAGTCGCGCCGGCTTTTCCTTCTTCCCTTGACGGCGTTCGTCCTCCTGCGCCTGCCCTTGCTGCACCTGCCGCTCTTCGGCGACGAGGAGATGTTCCTGCGCGAAACGGCCCATTTGGGCGGCTCCGGCAATCCCGCGGGCTATCCCGTCCTCGGCTTTCTCTTTTTAAGGGCCGGGCTCCTGGCCTTGGGCGCGGACCATCTGCGCTTGGTTCCCCTTCTCTTTAGCGTAGGCGTCTTCGCCCTGACCGCCACGCTGGGCCAAGACTTTTTCGGCTTCCGCGGCGCTTTCTGCGCGACCTGGCTCCTGGCCTTGAGTCCATTGAGCGTGTCGGTCTCGCCGCAAATCCTAATGGACGGCGCCTTCGTGGCCTTTTTCTTCCTGGCGTTCCTGTTGGTTTACGAGCGCAGCCTCCGTACCGACGGTTTTCGGCCGGCCGCTTTGGCTTTGTGCGGGATTCTCTTCGGCTGCCTCTGGATGACCAGCTACGCCGCCTTCGCGCTCGCCTCGGGCGTCGGGCTCTACGCCCTGTTAAGCGCGGGATTTAAGCGCGCCGCGCGAGACTTTTCCGTCATCGGCCCGTGCGGCGCGGCCGTCTTCTCGCTCTACCCGCTTTTGATGCCCGCGCATTACCGGAGCTCGACCCACAAGCTGGGCCTCTTTCATGCAGCGCCCGTCATCACGCATTTCTTTTCCGAGCCCTGGCTCTTCGCGTCAAGCTGGGCCAAGGCCGTCATTTTCATCGGTCCCTTGCTCCTTTGGGGGCTTGTCCGCGCGCTCATCCGAACGGAAGGCCGCGCCCGCCGCGGCCTGCTCCTGTGCGCGTGCCTCTGCTACATGGCTTTTCTCCTCGTCCTCATCAATCCCGACCGGACGATGGACTATTGGTCCCCGGTCCTACCGCTTTTCTGCGTGCTGACGGCGGGGGAACTGCTGTCCTGGGGCGAAGGACTGCGGTGGCGCCCGCTTCTTTTGTGGACCGCAACCTATTGGGCCGCGCTGGCGCTTTTGACCGCCGCCGGGCCGCACGCGGTCTTCGCCGTGCATCCCATGCGTTACGCGCGCGCATTCTGGATCGACTTTTTTCCCATCCGGATGTTCTACGGCCCGTCGCTGGGAATTTATCTGCGCCCCGCGGCGCTCATCGCCTCCTTCGCGGGCTTGTCGGCCTTCTGGGCGCTCTCGCGCAAGTCTCCCGCCGCGCGCGTGCACTTGGCCGCGCTGGGCCTGGCCTACGGGCTGTTCTACTCCATGGAGTACGCCCACCCGATGTTCAGCCCGGACTTAAACCGCGCCGCGGCGCGGATGGACGCGGCCTTTGCCGCTAAGCCGCCGCGGCAGCCGCTCTATCTCCATGGCAGCAGCGCTTTAGCGTGCGCGAAAGCCGGAATTCCGGCGCAGTCCTTCATGTACAACGACGGCGTCATTGGCGCGCTCGTTCAGGCCATGGAAAAGACCGGGGGGACCTTGGCCCTGGCCGACGCCCCAGCCATCGGCCCGGATTCGCCCCTGCGCGAATTTTTAAGTCGGAATGCCCACCTGGAGAAAAGCTTTGGCAATGACGGAGTGGCTCTGGTGCAGGTCTGGAGCCTGAAAAAATCGGCCGGCCGCTAGAACCCGCCGCCGTCAACCGAGAAAGCCCCGGGGATGTGGCTTAGGGCGCCCCCGTCGAAGGTCACCACGTCGAAGCGCGCGGCGCGCTCGCCCAGGCCGCGCGACTGCAGGTAGAACTGCGCGGTCTTGATGATTTTCCGGCGTTTGGCGGGCCCGATGGTCTCCGCGGCCGTGCCGAAGCTTGATCTCGCGCGCGAACGGACCTCCACGAAAACCAGCGCCGCGCCGTCCTCCGCGATCAAATCGATTTCGCCCATCTTGCAGCGGAAATTTTTCTCTAAAATCCGCAGTCCGCGGCTCTCCAGGAACCGCGCCGCGGCGACCTCGGCCCGGGCGCCAAGTTCCTTGCGGTTCATGCGCGCGGCGGAGCCAGCGGCGCGAAGCTGCGCCGGTGGATGGGGGAAGGTCCCAGGGCGCGCAGCCTCTCCAGATGAAGGGCCGTTCCGTAGCCCTTATGCCTCGAAAAGCCGTAGAGCGGATAACGCCGGTCCATGACCGCCATCCAGCGATCGCGGACGACTTTGGCCACGATGGACGCGCAGGCGACGCACAGGGACTTGGCGTCGCCGCCGATAAGGGGGGCCTGTTCTCGGGTGAGGCCCGGGATGGGGTGATTGCCGTCGACAAGCACCAGGGCGCTTTCGCCGATGCGGGAAACGGCGCGGCGCATGGCGTTAAGCGTCGAGCGCAGGATGTTCTCGCGGTCGATGTCCCCGGCGTGGGCCCACGACACCGATACGGCCAGGGCCTTGGCGCAGATCAGGGGGAAAAGCCGCTCGCGCTGGGCGGCGGAAAGCTTCTTGGAATCGTCGGCCCGCGCGAGCTCGGGAAGTTCGCCATCCGGAAGCAACACCGCCGCCGCGACCACTGGGCCCGCCAGCGGCCCGCGGCCGGCCTCGTCCACGCCGATAAGGCGCGCGGCGCCGCGCTCGCGCCTGAAGGCGGCGTCAAAATCGAAAAGGGAAGCCGTTTATTTAGGCGCGGAAGCGACCGCGGCCGCTTCTAGGGTCGTCGGGCCGGAAGCCGTTTCAGGCGCAGAGGCGGAAGCGGAGGGAGAAGACGCGGAGGCATCCTTGCTCTGCCGCTCATTGTCATCAAGCCGGGCCGATTTGCCCGTCAGATTGCGCAGGTAATAGAGTCGGCCCTTGCGCGCCTTGCCGCCGCGAACTAGATCGACTTTCTCGATGAAGGGGGAGTTGGCCGGGAACATCCGCTCCACGCCGACGCCGAAGGATATCTTGCGCACGGTGAAGTTTCCCGAGACCCCGCGGCCGCTGCGGCGGATGACCACGCCCTCGAAAATCTGGACGCGCTCCTGGCCCTCGTCCTCGATGACCTTGAGGTGGACCTTTACGGTGTCTCCCGGACGAAAATCAAACGATGACTTCTTATCTTGTGCCGCCATGACGTTCTCCTCAAATGCAAAGCTCTATGATTATATCACACGGAGAGCGCGTTGTCTCGCTCTTTAAGCAAATCGGGGCGTTTTTTTCTGGTCGCCGCCCGCGCCGCCCGCCCGCGCCAGAGGGCTATCGTTTCGTGATTCCCGGACAAAAGGGCGGGAGGGACCCGTTTTCCGCGCCAGACCCTGGGACGGGTGTATTGCGGATAATCCAAGGCCGCGTCTGTAAACGACTCCCGGACCGCCGCGTCCTTTTTCTCTAAAACGCCGGGAACCAGGCGCAGCACCGCGTCCGCCACGGCCAGGGCGGCGGGCTCGCCGCCGCTGAGGACATAATCCCCGATGGAGAGCTCCTCGTCGAAAAGAGACATGGCCCGCTCGTCGACGCCTTCATAGCGCCCGCAGACCAGGACAATATGCCGGAGCTTGGCCAGGCGCCGGGCGTCGGCCTGGGAAAACCGCCGGCCCTGCGGCGACAAGAAAATCACGCGGCTGGCCTTTTTCTTGACGCTTTTAATCGCGGCGGCTATGGGCTCGGCCATGAGAATCATCCCCGCTCCGCCGCCGTAGGGCCTGTCGTCCACCTTGCGGTGCTTGTCTCGAGTAAAGTCCCTAGGATTGACATAGCCGACATCCACGATGCCGCGCTTGCGCGCGCGCCCTACGGCGCCGACGCTTAGGAGGGTATCCAACGCCGGCCCGAAAAGGGTGACGATGTCTATTCTAATCGACGTCAACCCGGACCTTGCGGCCCGATTTCGCCGCGGCCACGTGCGCCAAGGCGCGGATGGCCTTGATGACCTTTCCTTCCTTGCCGATCATGCGGCCCTTGTCCTCTTCCGCGGCCTTCAAGTGAATCGTCAGCACGCCTTCGCTCTCGGACTCGGTCACCTGGATTTGCTCCGGGCGATCGGCCAGATGCTTGGCGATGAATTCGACCAACTCCCTCATTTCGCCGCCTTGCCCTGCGCCGCGATGAGATGCCCCAGCGTCTCCGAGGGCTTGGCCCCGTTCTTCATCCAGTACTCGAGGCGCGTCTTGTCCACGGTCATCTTCTTCGCCTCGTTCTCCGCCCGGGGATCGTAGGATCCCAGGATTTCGATGGGCCGCCCGTGGGCCCCACGCGCCTTCTCGATGGCGACCACGCGGTAATAAGCCTGCTTGGGCTTGCCCGTTCTCTGCAACCTTAACACGACTGCCATAAGCCTATCCTCCTCTTGATTCCACTGCTGCCGCGCCGTCCCGCATTATATTGCGGCCAGCACCAGCGGTAAGGAAACCGTTCTTCAAAAACGTTTTCCACTTCCGCAGGCGCTCCGCGTCAAAGCCTTGTAGGCTTCGGCCGGATCGGACGCGCCGAAGACGGCGCTGCCCGCGACCAAGCAATCCGCGCCCGCCGCGGCTGCGCGCGGCGCGGTTTCAAGCGTAATGCCGCCGTCGACACCAATCCGGCAGGCGGCGCCCGCCTTGTCGACGGCTTTACGAAAAAACTCCACTTTGGAGAGCATCTCCGGCATGAACTTGGCTCCGCCGAATCCCGGCTCGACCGTCATCACCAGCACGAAATCCGCCCGGCCGACGATTTCGGCCGCATCCTTGGCCGGCGTCGCGGGCTTGATGGCCACGCCCGCCTTGGCGCCCAGGCGGCGTATCTCGCGCAAAAGCTCGAAGACGCCGCCCCGGCACGCCTCCCAATGCACCGTCACGATGTCGGCGCCGGCCTTGACGAACCAGGGCGCCGCCCGCTCCGGGTTATCCACCATGAGGTGCGCGTCCACGGTCACGCCGCGCGTCTTGGCCATGCGCACGTGGTCCGGCCCGAAGCTCAAATTGGGGACAAAATGCCCGTCCATCACGTCCACGGAAACCCAGGAGCATCCCGCGGCCTTGACCGCGTCGATGCACTCGCCGAAGCGCGCGTAATCCGCGGCCAGGAGAGAGGGAACGACGGCGGTCTCGGGCCGAGGCACGCTAGGCCCCGACCCTTCGGGCTCGGCCCGGATTGGGAAATTCCAGTAGCATTTAGAGATCCCGCTCCTCGACCAGGATTCCGTTGAGGAATATTTTAACATGAACGCTGACGCCCGCGGGCTCCTCGATGGGTACAGCGACGCGCTCGCCGGAACGCCGCAGGCCGTTGAAGACCTCCCGCTCGCCGTATTTGTCCTGCACGACCACGCGCAGCAGGCTCTCCGCCGCGCCGCCCTTGGGAATCCGGTAGGAAAACATTCGCATCCCGCGGCTGAGCGGCGCGTTGCCCAATCGGCCGCTGATGACGAAGGACGCCGTGGCGCCGCTTTGCAGCACGGTGTCCGGGTCCGGGGTCTGCGTCAGCACCACGCCGTAAGGAAAAAGCGAGGCGGGGTCGGAGCTCACGGAGACGCTGACGCCGTCTTTTTCGCCCCATATCTGGGCCTGCGCCACGTTCTTGCGGTTGAAATCAGGCATGAGAATGACGCCCACGGGCGGCATGCCGGCGGACAAGGTGACGTTGACCAGGGAATTTTTCTCGACGCTCGCCTCTTCCTTGGGGTCTTGGCCCATGACCAAGCCCTTGTCGAAACGCAGCGAATAAGCCTCCTGCACCTCGCCTAGGCCCAGTTCGTTCTCGCGCAGCAGCATCTCGGCGTTGCGCAGGGGAAGCCCGGCGAGGCTGGGCGCAATCTCGGCCTGCCCGCCTTCGCTCACGACCACGTTGATGATTTTGCCCTCGCGGACGATGGAGTCCGCGGACGGGTCCTGACGCAGGATGGAGCCGATGGGAACCGACGAATCGAACTCCATGCTTTTTTCGCGCAAGCCCAAGTCCAGCGGCGAGAGCTCCGAGAGCGCGTCCGTCAGGGAGTGTCCTTTCAAATCGGGAACGGCGCGCGGCTTGCGGCTGTGGACCGCGGCGCCGATGGCCCAATCAAGCAGATAAGCGCCAAAGACAAGCAAGACGGCCAGCAAAAACAGCGATTCCAAGAGGCCCGCTTCTTTATCGAAAAATTTCATCGCATCCTAGGCCTGAAACGGCAACGCGTCGCCCGCCCGTAAGCGCAAGCCGTTCAAAAATTCAGCAGCGGCCAGCGGCTTTTTCCCTTCGGGACAGACGGTGCGGAGCCACAAGCAGGCGTCATGGCATTGTATCAAAACGCCCTGTTCCCGTCCAACGCGGACGATGAGGCCCGGCCGGCCCGGCGGAATTGGAGGATTTTCCTCGCGCGCCGTGCTCAATACGGAGAGCCTAAGGTCTCCCTTGGGAAGCCTCAAGACAACGTGGGCCTTGGGCCAGAGGCAAAAGCCCCGAACCTTGTCGTGAATGGTTTGGACCGGCTCGTCGAAGGAAAAGCGCCCGTCTTCCTTGCGCAGAAGCGGCGCCAGGCTCGCCTCGCCTCTTTGCGGCTCGCGGCGCATGATGCCCCGCGCCAAGTCCGCCAAGGCCTCTTGGACGCGCTCGACGCCGAGCCCGGTCAGGCGCTCCAAAAGCTCCCCGGCGTTTTCGTCCGGGCCTATCGCCGTCTCTTTCTGGGAAAAAATCGGGCCGGTGTCCATGCCTTCATCGAGCCAGAACAGCGTGACGCCGGTCTTGGCCTCGCCGCGCGCCAAGGCCCATTGGACCGGCGCCGCGCCGCGCAGGCGGGGAAGAAGCGAAAAATGGACGTTGAGGCATCCCAGGCGGAAGGCGTCCAGCACGTCTCTCTTAAGAATCCTGCCGTAGGCCACGATGACGGCGACGTCCGCGCCCAAGGCCTTCAAGTCCGCCGCGGCCGAGGAAGGCTTTTCGGGTTCGAGGACGGGGATGCCCAACTCCAGGGCCCGCGCCTTCACGGGGGAAGGCCGCGCGGCCAGACCGCGGCCCGCGGGCCGGTCGGGCTGCGTCACGACCGCGGCGACGCGGCCATTTTTAGAGGCAAGAAGCTCCAGAAAAGGAACGGCGGACGCGGGAGTTCCGAAGAAAACTGTCCTCATGATCATCTTAGCGCGGGCGTCAGGACCAGGTTTTCCGCAGGTCCTTGACGATGGAGAGGACCTTGAGCTTGTCGGTGAAGGGCAGCCGGTCGATGAAGAGCTTGCCGTCCAGATGATCGATTTCGTGCTGAAAGGCGCGGGCCAGGAGGCCCTCGCCGTTCATCTCCCAGGTTTCGCCGCGGGCGTCTTGGGCGCGCACGCGCACCTTGGCCGCGCGGTGGACCTTCGCGTAGACGCCGGGCGCGGAGAGGCAGCCCTCCTCCTCGTCCTGCTCGCCGGAGCGCTCGATAATCTCCGGGTTGATGAGCACCAAGCGCTGAGATTTTCCCTCGGGCCTGACGTCGATGACCGCCAAGCGGATGTTCATGCCAATTTGTGGCGCGGCCAAGCCCACGCCGTGCGCGGCCCGCATGGTGGCCCACATCGAGCGCAAAAGTCCGGGCAGCTCGGGGCGGATGGCTTCGCAGTCGACCGGCTTGGAAACGGTCTTCAAGACTTTTTCGCCGTGCTTGGTGATGCGCAGGACCGGCATCAGGCCGTGCCTCCTTCGGCGGCTTTGAGCCGCGCCAAGGCTTCCCGGGCGGACCCTGCCGACGCAATCTCATCGATGAGCGGCGCTCGAAGGAGAGCGGCCGCGCTCCGTAAAATCTTCAGGTGCTCCGCGAAAAACTCCTGCTTATCCGGGGATAAGAAAAGAAAAACCAGCTTGATGAGGATATCGGACTCTTGGGGTTCCGGAATGCCCTGCGGAACCAGGACCATGCCGGCGCAAGGCGCGGAGAGTCCCTTCAAGCGCGCATGCGGAAGGCTCAATCCCGTCTCCAGCGTGGTGCAGATGCCGCTCTCTCGATTAAGAATCTTGTCGGCGACGGATTTTTCCTCCGCTAAGCCGCGGGACCGGCAGAGGCTCGCCACCGCCAGACGAATGACTGCGGTCTTATCCGCGCCCGCGGGAGCCGCGAGGATATTTTCCTCGTTTAAAAGCGGAGCGACGGGCAGCAGGTTTTCCAATTTCTTGCCGGCTTCGAAGCTCACGCTGAAATTTTCCCATAAGCCTTGTATGTTGTCAAATACGAAGCGTTTATGGGGGCCTTGACGCGCGCGCCGAATCCCGCTATCGTTTTTGCGGGTGAAACATTTCTCCCGCATCGTTTTGGGGCTCTGGCTCGCGGCCTTCGCCGCCGAATCCGCTTCCGTCGCCCTATGGTCTTCCCGCTTGGAAAAAAGTCGGGCGCGGCTGGAAAATCTGGCGCACAACTTCTCGCGCGTCGACCGCCTGCGGACGGAAGCGGCGAAACAAATCAAAGCCCAATCCCGGGAAATGAAGTTCCTGCAAAACCTGCCCAACCTCCTGCCCAAGGACAAAGGCTATCTGCGCACCCAGCGTGCCATCGCGGACGAGGTCGAGGCCCTGCGGCGCAAGCTCTCTTGGCGGCTGCGCGGGCGGCTCTACATCGTCGTTGACGCCAAGGCGGAAAAACTCTATCTTGAACGCGGCTTTCGCATCCTGATGCAGACTGACTGCTCGGTGGGCCGCGGCGAACTCTTGGTGGACAAGAAAACCGGCCGGCGCTGGCGCTTCGTCACGCCGTTGGGGGAATTTCACGTTCTGGCCAAGGCCGCCAACCCCTTGTGGCGCAAACCCGATTGGGCCTACGTCGAAGAGGGCCAGCCCATTCCGCCGCCCGATTCGCCGGAGCGCCTGGTTTCAGGCGAGCTGGGCGCCTACCTGCTGAGCCTGGGCGACGGCTACCTCATTCACGGCGTCAAGGACGAAAAAACCTTGGGACGCCCCGCGTCGCACGGCTGCGTGCACCTGAGCGCCGCGGCCCTGAAAGAACTCTATAACGCGACGCCGGTAGGCACGCCGGTTTTCATTATCGAATGACCATGGAAAAAAAGCGTCCTTCCTTGATAATCCTCGCGGCTCTCATCCTTCTGGCCGCGCTGAACGCTTTGCGCGTCAAGCTTAAGTCCGCGGCGCTCGCGAGCCGACGCCAAGCGGCGGCGCTGGCGCAAAACTTGGACGGCGCGCAGGACGCCTTGGCGGACGTGGAATCCCTGCGCGATTTGAAAAAGGACGAGCTTTCACGCGCCAAGCGCGTGATCCTGAGCTTGACTCGTTCGCGGCAGGCGCTCTATGAAAGCGGGCTCGAACTGCAGGAGGAGGATCGCATCCTGCAAAAGCAGTGGGACATGCTCTCCACCTATCTGCAGGTGGACCTCGGTTCAGGCCGCATTTCGGTGATGCGCTCGGGCCAGGCGCTGGAGAGCTATCCCGTGCGCGACTCGCCCCCTCGCGCCTTCGGCGGCGAGGACAAGCCCCTGCCGCGCATCGTGCGCATCGTTTCGAAAGAACGCTACGCCGCCCCGGCGCGGGGAAAATCGGAGGAAGTCAACGGCCACCTGGAATGGCAGCCTCCCGAAGTCGGCACCTCCGCGCGGGCCAGCGCCTTGGGCGAGTTCGTGATGTTCACCGACTCGCCGCTCATCCTGCACGGCCCGCCCAAGAGCACGGCGGCTCACGCGGCGTATCCTCACGACTGCCTGGGTCTGTCCTGGCCGGTGGCGCGGCGGCTCTATCGGGGAAGCTTCATCGGAGAAAAAATCTGGATCGCGGGCCAGCCCAAGCCCGCGCCGGCCGCGGCGTCAATGCCGGCGAGACGCGGCCATGTGAAGATCAAACACGGGCGCAAAAAGCATGGCTCGAAATAGCGCGCGCGGCCGAACCCGACCTCCTTTAGTCCTCATCGCCAGAGACCCGCGAAGAGCGCGGGAAATTTCGCGGATCCTAAAACGCGCGCGCATCCGTGCAGCGGCCGTGCCCGTTGTCCGGGCCGCCGCGCCCGCTTCCTGGCGCGGGCTGGACCGGGCCTTGAAGAGCCTCGCCGATTTCGACGCCGCGGCTTTCGCCAGCGCCAACGCGGTGGAGGCGTTTTTCGCGCGCGCGCGGCGCCTGCGTCTAAGAAAGCTCAAGGCTCCATCGCGAATCCTGGCCGTCGGCCCGGCTACGGCGCGCTCTCTCGCGCGCCACGGCTGGCGCGCGAGTTTGGTCGCGGGCAATCCCGGCGGCGCGAATTTGGCGCGGGCGGCTAAAAACGTCCGCGGGCTGCGCGTCTTGGCGCCGCGCGCCGCAGAGGGAAAAAACGATCTCGTCCGCGGGCTGCGCGCCAAAGGCGCGCGCGTCACGGCGGCCGAGGCCTACCGCACCGTGCCCGACTCCCGCCAAAGGGCGGCGCTGCGGCGTCTGGCGTCAAATCCGGAGCTTGCGGCCGCGGTTTTTTTCTCGGGCTCGGCGGTCCATGCCTTCCGCGCGCACATCGGGACAAAAGCCTGGAACCGGCTGCGGCGCGGCCTGCTTTTCGCCGCCCTGGGGCCCACCGCGGCCCAGGCCCTGCGCGCGGCAGGCGCGCGAAAAATCAGGCAGGCCCCGCGCGCCGATTTCAAGGAGCTTGCGCGGCTTTTAGTCCGCGCGCTTTCGCCCTCATGAACTCCGCGCCATTCGCCCGCGTCATCGCCCGAGCCTTGGACGCGGGCGGGGACGTTTTGCGCCGCCGCTTCGGCCGCGTGCGCGCCCGCTACAAGGGCCGCGCCAATCCTGTGACCCAGGCTGATCTGGAAAGCCAGCGGGCCGTCCTGGGCATCATCCACCGGGCGTTCCCGAGCCACGACTGGCTCGCGGAGGAAAAAAGCGAACGCCGCGGCGGCTCGGATTTTCTCTGGATTGTCGATCCGCTGGACGGCACGGTCAATTACGCCCACGGCTACCCGGTCTCCTCGGTCTCCATCGCCGTGCTGCACCGCGGCAAGCTTCTGGCCGCGGGCGTGCACGATCCTTTTCGCCGCGAGAGCTTCACCGCCCAGGCGGGGCGGGGCGCGCGCTTAAACGGCAGGCCCATGCGCGTTTCCAAAGCACGCCGGCTCGCCCAGTCCCTCGTGGTCACGGGCTTCCCCTATGATCGCGCGCAACGGGCCGCCTTCTACGCCGGGATGGTGCAAAAATTCCTGCCCCGCTGCCACGACATCCGGCGCAGCGGCTCGGCCGCGCTCGACATGGCCTGGATCGCGGCGGGCCGCGCCGACGGCTACTGGGAGTGGAGCCTGGGACCGTGGGACGTGGCCGCGGGGATTTTGCTGGTGCAGGAGGCTGGGGGAAAGGTCACGGATTTTTCTGATCGGACGCTGGAGGGCCCTTCTTCCTTCGGGCCGGAAACCATGGCGTCCAACGGCCGCATCCACGGCCAGATGCTCGCGCTGGTGCGTTCGAAGAACGCGTAAATTCCGGCGGGTTGCGCTAAAATCGGAACGTCAGGGACACCCGATCGGTCATGCCCAGATCGGAGAAGGGCGCCCAGGCGTAATCCACCGAGAAACTTTTCCACGACAAGCCCGCTCCGGCCGCCGCGCCGGCAAAACCGCCGAGGCTTTGCCGCCCCGCGCTTTGATCGTAGCCGACGCGCAAAGCTGCGGTCCAAGAGGGCTGGGCGTAGGTCCACTCCGCTCCCAAATTCACATAAGGATCCTGGTTCTCGGGAAAATTAACGTCCATCGCGAAGCCTAAAAATGGATACGCGTGCCAAAAAAATCCGCCGCGCACGTCGGTGGGTAGGGACGAGGCCTGGGTCCCCAGCTTGAGTCCGGGGCCGAGATTGGTGATGGAACCGCCCATATCAACCGCCCCTTGCCCGACATCACCGACGTTGGGAACCTCGGCCCCTATATCCACCGCTTCGGTCTGGCCTGAAGTCCCGCTGATGATTTGCGATTGGATTAATTTCACGTCGCCGCCCACGCGCACGCCCTGGATAATTCCGGCGTAACCCAAGGCGAACGCCAGGTCATAGGGCGTGAAGCTGCCCTGAGAATTGCCCAGGGCGTCATAGGCCGTCTGCGGGGCCTGGGAGAAATAGAGAAACCCCGCGGCCACCACGCCGGCCGAGCCCAGCGAATAAGCGTAGGATCCGGCGCCGGCGTAAGTCGTCTGGAGAAGGCTGCTGTAATCGAGGCTCATTTCAGAGCGGGGGGAAGGAGCCGGCGGCGCCGAAGGCGCGGACGCGGAAGAAGACGCCCCGGCCGGCGTCGATTCGGAAAGCCCTCCCCAACCGCCTTGCCCCGGCATCATTCCCGCGAAAGAATCCGAGGGCGACTCCTTCTTCGGCTCCGAAACAGAGGATGCGCTCGACAAGGTCGCCAATCCGGCGGGATTGAGGAAAATCGCCTCGGCGCCCCGCGAGGTGGCGGCGGACGCCTCGCCCATCGCCTCAATCCGGGCCGAGGTGGGGATTTCCAAAAAAGCCGCGCCCGAGGTGCCGACGGCGCTGCTGGAGAAGGAAGCGGCCAGGGCGCAGCCGCTTGAAAGAGCCAGGGCGGCCGCGGCGCAGATGGTTCGCCGAATATTTAAATCGGCCAAACGGGGGTTTTTCGAGCCGTCTGAGGCTTGGAGGCTTCCACCGCGGCAGGATCCGGCCTCGGCGTCGGCGCTAACTCCGGTTTCTTTTCTACGGCCGGCTTCAACACAGGTTGAGGCTTCGATTCGACAACAGGTTCTTGGGCGGGAGCCGGGGCCGGGGCCGGGCGCTCTTCATCCTTCTTGCTCAGAGCCCGCGCGAGCTCGGCGACCCGCTCTAGAATTGCCTCGTTCTTCTCGGCGCCTTCGCGAACGGCGTCCTTGAGCGCGGAAAGTTCGTTCAAGCGCTTGAGGATCTGCCGGCCCTGCTCGGCCTCGGAATCCACCGCCGATTTAAGCGCCCCCAGCTCCGATTCCAGGACCGAAAGACGCTGGCCGAGATGACTGTCCATATTTTTCAGTTCGACTTCCACCTCGCGATAGTCCAGGACCGGAGCGGGAGAAGACGCCTGCGCGCGCGCATCGGACACAGCCGGAGGCGCATGGCGGATATCCGTATCCGGCGAAACAATCGTGGCTCCGAACGGCGCGGAAGACTTCTCATGCAGGATAGGCGAGGGCTGATCGGCCTGGGCCTCCGATTCAGCCTCAGGCTCCGGCAGGAACTCCTCGTCCTCGGCCTCCACGGCCGCGCGGTAGTTGCTTAAAAAATAGATGAAGAGAATCGCGCTGGCCAGAAAGCCGCCCGCCGAAAGATAGAACCAGCCGTCGGCCCAAAGCCCCGGGAAACTCATCATCGACATGGCTTTTGAATGTTATCGGAATTGACCGGCGATGTCAAGGATGTCTATAATGAGGTCTCGCCGGCCAAAACGCCCATGAACTCTCCCAAGCCGCCGCAGGAAAAACCGCGCAAGGAAAAGCGCCGGGATCCGGCCGCCCGAGCCGCGCCCGCCGTGCTTCTCCGTTTAAAGGAAGCCGTCTTGCGCGCGGAAGCCGGGGGCGGGCCCGAGCGCGTCGCCGCCCAGAAAGCGCGCGGAAAATTCACCGCGCGGGAAAGAATCCATTATCTTTTGGACGAGGGCAGCTTTCAGGAGACGGACCTTCTGGTCACCAGCCGCTCGATCGAGTTCGGCCTGAAGGACAAGGACATCCCCGGCGACGGCGTCATCACCGGCTTTGGCACCGTGAGCGGGCGTCCGGTCTGCGTTTACGCCCAGGATTTCACCGTGCTCGGAGGCTCCCTTGGCCTCGCGCACGCCAAGAAAATCGTCAAGATCATGGACTTGGCGCTGGAAAACCGCGTGCCCGTCGTCGGCCTCATCGATTCCGGGGGAGCGCGCATCCAGGAAGGCGTCGATTCCCTGGACGGCTACGCGGAGATTTTCCAGCGCAACACCCTGTGCTCCGGCGTCATCCCGCAGATTTCCGTCATCCTGGGCCCCTGCGCGGGCGGCGCGGTCTACTCGCCCGCTTTGACCGATTTTGTCTTCATGGTGGAGGGCATCAGCCACATGTTCGTGACCGGCCCCGAAGTGGTCAAGGCCGCCACCGGCGAGGAAACCACTTTCGACGCCCTGGGCGGCTCGGAAGCCCACGCCGGCAAATCGGGCGTCTGCCATTTCGTCGCCAAATCGGAGCAGGACTGCTTCCGGCAGGTGCGGGAACTGCTCTCCTACCTGCCGCAGAGCCGCTGGGAGCGTCCGCCGCGCCTGGCCAACCCCGATCCCGTGCGCCGCGCGACGCCGCTGGCCGAGATGCTCTGCGAGCTTGACCCCCGCCGGCCCTACCGCATCCACCACGTCATATGGCAGATCGCCGATGAGCACAAATTTTTCGAGGTCCAGGACGCCTACGCCCGCAACATCGTCATCGGCTTCTTGCGCCTGGGGGGGGACGTCGTGGGCGTCGTGGCCAACAACCCCGCGCACCAGGCCGGGACGCTCACCATCGAGGCCTCGGGCAAGGCCGCGCGCTTCATCCGCTTCTTAAACGCCTTCAACATTCCCATCCTGACCTTGGTCGACGTGCCGGGGTATCTCCCCGGCGTCCACCAGGAGCACGGCGGCATCATCCGCCACGGCGCCAAGCTCCTGCACGCCTACTGCGAGGCGACCGTGCCCAAGATTTCCGTCATTCTGCGCAAGGCCTACGGCGGCGCCTACATCGCCATGAGCTCGAAATACCTCAAGGGGGACTTCAACTTCGCGCTGCCCTCGGCCGAAATCGCGGTCATGGGCCCGGCCGGAGCGGTGGAAATCCTGTTCTCCCGCAAAATCCAGGAAGCCAAGACCGACGAGGAAAAAGCGGCCCTGCGCCGGACCTTGGCCGCGGAGTACGCCCAGAAATTCGCCTCGCCCTACCAAACCGCCCGCACGGGGTCCATCGACGAAGTCATCGAGCCTTCCCAGCTGCGCGCCAAGCTCGCGCGCGCCCTGCGCTTTTTGCGCGACAAGCGCGTTCCCGGCGAGCACGCCAACCGGGGCAACATCCCGCTTTAGCGCTTGACCCATGCCCGTCAAAGCCCAGATTCTAGCGCTCGAAGATCAGGAAACCACCGCGAACCTTCTCACGGACGCCCTTACCGACGCCGGCTACGAGGTGTCTATCGCCGGCACCCTGGCCCAAGCCCGGGAAAAACTTTCCAAGGCCCTGCCCGACATTCTCATCCTCGACCGGTCGCTTCCCGACGGCGACGGGCTGGAAATCTGCCAGGAAGTCCGCGCCAAGCAGGCCTCGGCCGATCTCCCCGTCCTCTTTCTGAGCGCGCGTAAATCCGTTGAGGAAAAAGTCACGGGCTTGGAGGGCGGCGCGGACGACTATCTGGCCAAGCCTTTCAGCGTCGAGGAACTTCTGGCCCGGGTCGCCGCTCTTTTGCGCCGGACGGGAGCCGCGGAAAAACCCAAGTCCCTAAGCGCCGCGGGCCTCACCTTGGACATGGCCGCGCGCAAGACGCATCTGGGAAAAAAAGAAATCGCGCTGAGCGCCAAGGAATTCGATTTGCTCTGGTTTTTGATGAGCGAGAAGGGCAGCGTGGTCCGGCGGGAAGTCCTGCTTCAAAAAGTTTGGGGTTACGAAGAGGGCCTCGATTTGTCGACCAAGGTCATCGACGTGACCTTGAGCCACATCCGCGAGAAGTTGGGCTCCGTGGCCGACCGCATCGTGGCCGTGCGCGGCATCGGCTACCGGTTCGACGCCGAGGCTTGACGAGCCCCGCGTTCCCGGATACAATCCTCTAAGGCGCGGGCGTAGTTCAATGGTAGAATAGAAGCTTCCCAAGCTTCGGACGTGGGTTCGATTCCCATCGCCCGCTCCAGTCTTTCTTAAGTAAATTCCGTCAGAATTTGACAAAATCAGTTTTGTCAGTTCTTGTCGATTTTTGTCCGTTTTTGCCAAAAAGTCGACAAAATCTCGACAGTCCGAATTTTTAAAAACACCCTCATTTTTACCGAATTGCCCGGCGCGTCCGATTTCGCTGCGTTTTTCGCTCCAAGTCGGCCGCGGTCTCGCTGAAGTCGGCGACCATCTCCATCCAAGCCGGCCACCGTCGCGCTGAAGCCGGCCCCGCCTCATCATGGAGATGCCAGCGGCTGTTGCGGTCCGTGCAGTAGGTCTCAATAAGCTTTGCTAAACCGTTACCCGATTTCGGCCCGGCTTCCAAAATCCGCGAATTCTCCCTCGGAAACTCAATTCCTCGTCGAGAAATCCGTCCCGCCTCGTTCCCGGACCTTTTGCCATCCTTTGCCGGTCTTTGCCCGTTTTAGGCAAAAAGCGCACACTTTTCCGCACACCCTCGTTTAGAGGTTGGAGAGCAGTTTTTCGGTGACGATTCGCGCGGCCTTGGCCGCGTCGTAGCGCACGGAGGCGGCCAGCAAGGGACGCAAGTCCTGATCGAACTGCGGCGAGGCCATCTTCGCCTCCAAGTTCAGCTCGAACTGGCGGCGCGTGATCTTGGTTCCCTCGCTTTCCAGATACTTGCGGAAGGCCGCGACCACGCGCTTGGGCTCGGCGCCCATCGCCCCCAAGCCGAGCCAAAGGTCGAAAAGGTCCCTGCCCTTGCGCCGCTGGTAGAGGGCCCGCAGCTTGGTCCCCAGCAGCTCGTCCAAGGCGTAAGTCCGGACCTGCGCGGTTCCCCGGAACCAGGGGGACTCCACAGCGAAGGCCCGAACGGCCGGATCGAAGACGTTGAAATGCTCCCGGGTGTTGATCTCGATCTTGAGCCTCAGCGGCGCGACCGGCGCGATCTCGGACTCCATGCGGTAGCGCAGCGTCACGTTGTCCGGGTTGTTCTCGCGGCGCGGCTTGCCTAAGAGGGGGTCGAGCCGCGCGCGGATCGCGCTCATCACAGGGCCGATGGGGCCCGCCGTGACCTGCACGAGGTCGATGTCCTCGGAATAGCGGTAGGGAGACTTGACCAGCAACTTGTGCAAGGCCGTCCCGCCGCGCAGCAGCAGCGCCTTGGATAACGCCGCGTCCTGGAAGATCTCGGTCAGTGCCCGGCACAGTATCAGGTCCTGCTCGACCTGGGCATCCTGCGGCCAGGGCGCGACGTTGCGCCAGTGGGTGATTGCCGCTTCTGGAATCATGCTTCCGGCTCCAAGCTGGCGTTGACCACCAAGCCCCATTTCCGGCTCTCGGACGCCGAGGATGGGCCGGAGGGGTCGAGAGGCCGCAAGGGAGCCTCCTTGACCCACTCGGCGAAGCCCTGGGACAGGTCGCGTCGGCCGAGCTTGTCCAACAGATAGCCCAGCCGCTGGGCCACGATCATCTCGCCGTGCCCTTTGACGACCTTCTTGAGCTTGGCGGCATCGAGCTTCTCGGCCAACTCGGAAAGGACGGTGATGATGTTCTCGAGCCCGCCGGCGACCTTAAAATAACGGACGAGGTCCCAGGCGGTCGTCTCGGGTGTCGAGACCTTCATGACGCCGGTCGGGGTCTTGACCTCCAGGGTCTGTGATTGGTCGAACGGCCCCTTTCCATGGAACCGGATCAGCACGTTGCCGGACCTGATAGGCCGCGCGGCGCGCTCGGGGATAACGACCTGGAACTCTTGCGGACGATGGTGCGCCGCGCCGTGTATCTGCGCAGCCGAGAGCAGGCCCACATAATAGGGCCGCGCCATGTCCTTCATTAACTCGTTGATGAACCATTCGGCCGGCAAAGTGCCGACGGCTCGATGCTGAGCGTCGACGACGACGTAGAAGCCGGACCGCGGCATGGTCAGGCGATGCGTGCCAGCCAACCGGTGCAGGGACATGTAGGTGGCCGCCGGCGAGCCGCCGAGACGCCGGGCGGCCTCTTCGCGAGTGAAGGTATAGCGGCCCTGCCCGAGCAGGTCATCCACGAAACGGCTCGCTTTCAGGGAATCTCGCCCTTTCATTTCAGTACCAAATTATAATGGATTTCGTAAGAATCTGCCACCATTTTATAGGAAAAGGTGGAGGAGCACAATTTTGAGGGCGTTGGCTTGACCGGAGATTCCCTAAAACTCAAGCTCTTAAAATTTAATCTATCCCCGGCGCTCTCTTCTGCTTGATGGCGTGGTCTCAGTTAATCTCGCCCGCGTCTACGTGTCTTTACTCCTATTCCCGTTTTATGCGCTAACGGTGCTCAACGACTGGCTCTACGATGGTGCTATTGGCTCTACCGCACCGCTCTGCGGCTTTTCTACATGCGCCGGGTCTCGGCCCTCGCGGCGTTCCTGGGGGAGCTTGCGATGTTCGTTGCCCTCCGGCAATTTGCCGGACTGCTGATTCGGAAATACTGACCAATCTTTTAGAGCGGTGTATACTGTCGCCGCGGTGGAAAGCGTCACCTAGCCTTGCCAGGTTTGGACCGCTATTTTTCGGTCCACTCTTCCCACCGCGCTTGGACATCGCCCCAAACGGCCGGGGGCGGAGCGTTCCGCCTTCGTTCCACCCCGCATAAGGCCGCGGTGTCCGCGATGCCCACAATCTCCACCGCCCGACTGATGTCGGTCGCACGCCCTCACGACTATTTCCCTTCCCGTCCCTTTCTCCGCTGTTTCGTTTTTGCAGTCGCGCCTCTCCTCAAGTCCCCAGGAGCAAAGCCCGCCTCTCTGCGGCATAAACGGTCACCCCTTCCGGAAATCCGAAAACTCGGCCCAACCCCCGCCGTAGCCCCAAGTTTTCCGACATCTCGCTCCGCGAGGCCGCTAGCCCGGTGCCCGGGAGCGGTTTCCAGGTAGGGACCCAGCCATTTAATCCTCGCTCCGCGGGTCTTTCTCGGGGACTCTCGCCCTCCGGGGTTTCCGGAGGTGCGACATGAAAAACTGCACGAACTGCAAAAGGGACGAGAAGGGAAGCAACGGAGGCACGGAAGCCTTGAACGAGACGCTGGCCTCTTTCTTGAGCCTCAACGAAGGGACGGCGCGGAGCTTCGCTTGCAAGCTGGCCGGAAACTCGGAGGACGCCAAGGAACTCATCCAGGAAGCATCGGTTAGGGCCTTGAGGCATTGGCAGGGCTTCGAGCCGGTGAAGTCGTTTCAAGCCTGGTATCTGGCCATCATCAGGAATGCCTTCTTGGACAGCCGGGGGAGATACGAGGCCCGCTTCTGCGTTCCGCTTTCGGCTCCCATGGGTGGAAGCGAGGGAGGCGCATCGTGGGCCGACGTGATTGCGGACCACGGGCCGACGGCCCAGCAGACGGCGGAGCGTGGGGAGACGGTCAAGGCGGTCCAAGCCGCTCTTAAGGCCATCGGGGCCAAGTATCAAGGCGTCGTGAGGCTCTGCTTCATGGAGGGCATGGGCTATGAGGAAGCCGCGCGGGAACTGGGGATACCGTTGGGGACGGTGCGCTCAAGGCTCTTTAGGGCGCGCAAGGCTCTTCGGCGGCAGTTGGCTCAGGAATGGGAGGAGACGAAGGAAATCAAGGAGGCACGAAAATCATGAGACTCGGGGAAGCCGTGAAGCTGGGCGAGGAAATGCTGGGGCGCGACGAGTGCCATAGCGATACGTTTTATCGGGTGTTTTCGCCCGACTACCGCAAGGCTCTTGGAGCGCTGATTAAGGCCGTTCAAAGGAGAAAAAAATAATGAGCGAACAAACGCGGGAGAAAGCTGGATTCTGGGAAGGCGCGGAGGTCATCCACGCTTACACCAGGGCGCAAGCCATCGAGGACGGCTTCCTGGTGGACCTAAGCGCCTTGGCCGAGGAGGCGGGCTTCAAATGGCCGCTGGCCGTGACCCCTCTTGTTTGGGCGTTTCTGGAGCCCTCGGAGGACTTGAAGGCGCAGGGCCAAAGCTGGACCGGTCGGGCGTGGGATATGCTGACTATTCTGCGCTTTGCCATCAAGCAAGCGGCCCGGCCTGACGAGGTCCGCTTCGCTCCGCTCTTTGTCTTGGAACGGGGACAACGCCCTAAATCCGTTGAACTGCGGGCCAAGTGCGGCCCCGGCGATAACGGGGAACCGGTCATAACGGTCATGATGCCGGAAGGCGAGGACTAGGCGATGATAGAAATGACGCTCTACTTGGCCTGCGTGCCCACGAACGACACGGAGACGCGCAAGCTCTGGCCGCGCACGAAAAAGCGCGACGTTATCGCGCGGCGCGCGCCGGACGGCCCGGAAATCGCGCGCTGGCCATGGTGGGCAAGCGGCCGGCCGCGACGAAATCATCGCCGCGTCTGGATGAACTGCTTCCGCTATAGGGCTCAATGGGTGCAATAAACCCGGAAACCGGGGAGGCCTCCTTGCGGGGGCCTCCCCGAATATTTTTGGCGGTGGATAGCGCCACTCCGTGGACGGCGCCGCTGCGCTTGGACAGCGCGCCTTGCGCGTAGTCCACTCCGCCCACGTTCGTTTGGACATCGCCCCCGACAGGCCGGGAGGCGGAGCGTTCCGCCGACGTTCCTCCCTGCAAACAACCGCAGGGACCGCGATGTCCACTCTACCCACCGCCCTACGGCGGCGCCTTTTCCGTAGTTTGACGGAGGGCGCCGCGCCCCGCCCGGCGGCGGGCGGTTTTGCTCCGCTCCTTTCACGGCCGCCCTCCTTCCCGACTTCCCTTTTCCGCCTTCTTCGTGTTTTGTCCTGTTCCCACCCGCGTTCAGTCTTCCAGGATGAAAGCCTCCCTCCCTGCGGCATAAACGGCCATCCCCTCCGACGATCCGAAAATTCGGCCCAACCCCCGCCGTAGCCCCAAATTTTCGGACAGCTCGCTCCGCGGGCCGCCAGGCCGACTGCTAACGCCGCAACGGAGTTCCTTATGCGGCGTAGCACTGCGCGCTACCGCGCGCGGTGCGTCGCTGGCGGTGCGTCCGGTGGGGACCCGCCATTTAATCCTCGTCCGGGAGGTCTTTCTCGGAAGCCTTCAGCCCTCCGGGCCGGGCGGAGGTGTGAACATGGAAAAACACTGCGAGAACGAAAAACGGTTCGGGAAAGAAGGCGGCGAGACAGCGGCCGAGAGACTGGACGGTCTGGCCGAGAAGTTACTGATGGAAGCGCGGGTAGCGTTGCAGATTGGCGGCGGGGAAGCCCGAAGGCAAATCGTCAGGACGGCGCTTCACCTGGAAAGAATGCTTGGGGAGGTGAGGCCATGAAAGTCCGCGTCATGCTGGTCAGGGAAGGACGGCGCGAGGCCGAGATTCAAATCAGCGGACCCGAGACCGCCTTTAAGTTCTTGAAGCCCAAAGCGAAAGACCTGGACCGCGAGCATTTCTGGCGCATCGACTTGGACGCCAGGAATAAAATCATCGGCTATGAGGTGGTTTCCATCGGCACTCTTACGGCCAGCCTCGTGCATCCCCGCGAAGTTTTTGTAGGGGCACTCTTGTCGAAATCGGCGGGGGTCATCGTCGCGCACAACCACCCGAGCGGCGAAATCACGCCGAGCCCGGAGGACAAGGAAACGACGCGGCGGCTCGTAAAGGCGGGCGAGCTTATCGGGGTTCCGGTGCTTGACCATCTGATTGTCAGCGATGGAAAATATTTCAGCTTCAAGGAGTCGGGACTGCTTTAGGATCGGGAAGAGGCTCCGGGCTTCGGCCCGGGGCCTCAGCCCCGGTGCGGGCCGGTCCGCAGCCGCTCCACCTCGCAGAGTGCGAGGTCCAGTAATTCCGTAAGCTTTTGGAGTGGCGACCCCTCCAGTCGTCGGTAGTCCTCGTTTCCAGCCTGCCTGGGCAAATTCGCATTCGCAAAATACGCTTGCTTCGCTCCTATATCTGTTGCTATACTATAGCATCATACAGGAGACCCCATGCCCACGCCTTCACAATTGCCCGCTCGCGAACGAGCCGCCCGTTCGCGTTTGCGTCAGATTCTAATGCAGGATTGCGGCCTGATCCGAGCGACCTGGGTGCGCCTGCGCCGTCGTTGCGGCGGCAAGGGTTGCCGTTGCGCTAAAGGCAGGCGGCATTGGCACGAAACACCGATGATTAGCCAGAGCCGGGATGGCAAACTCAGACGCAAATCTATCCCCCATGACGTCAAGGAGCAGGTTGACCGCTGGCTCAAGCAGTACTGGGAAGCTCGGGAACTCCTCGACAGGATTTCCGACGAGTACTGGGAACGTCTCGAGAAGTCTCGCAGGTAATCGCCTGGCATGATGGGGCGCTTCGCCCGCTACGCCCAATGCCGCTGGGACTTCATGGACCACGTCGCCACGCTGCGCGATAGCCGCCAGGACCCGGACATTCCCACCTCCGCCGTTTTCTTGAGTCTCTTCGGGATGCACGCCCTGCGCCTGGGCAGCCTCAACGAACTGGAAGCAAACTTGGGGATCCCTGGCCGGTGGGAGCCATGGGTGGGACCTCGCAAGCCTTCGGCCGACACCATCGGCTATAGCCTGGAGCGCTTCGACCTGCAAGAGCTGCGCACGTGGCTGGCCGAAGCCGGGCAGGAGATGAAGCGCAAGAAAGTCTTCCGGCGATTGCACGAGGAGTCCTACTGGGTCGGCGCGCTCGATGGCGTGGAGACCGTCAAGAGCTTCAAGCGCCATTGCGCCGACTGCTGCACGCGCCACATCGAGATTGGAGGCAAGTCCGTTACGCAATACTATCACCGCGACGTGGTCCTCCAGATGGTGGGAGTCGTTCCGGCTCTGCCGCTGGATGTCGAGCCGATCCTCAAGGGTGAAACCGAGACGACGGCCGCGCTGAAACTTTTGAAACGGGTGAAGGCGGCGTTGCCGCGCTTCATCGACGTGCTCACCATGGACGCCTTTTATCTTCAGGCTCCCTTCGTCCGGGAAGTCTTGAAGCTGGGCTACGGCGTGGTCATCGTGCTCAAGCAGGAGGAGCGCGACCTGTACAAGGACGCGGAGGGGCTCTTCGCGATGACGATGCCCGAGGCGCAAGAGCTCCAGGGAATCGACGCTACGGTAAGGGTCTGGGACGTCAAAGGCGTCACGTCCTGGAGCCGGCTCGGGCAGCCGGTGCGGGTGGTGCGGGAACTCAAGACCTATCTCAAGCGCGAGCGGATCGCGGGCCAATGGGTGGAGCGGCAAGTCGAGGAGGACTGGCGCTCGGTCGTCATCTTCCCCGACGACCGAGAACCGCCGGCCGATAGCGTGCGGCAGTGGGCGCATTCCCGCTAGGACGAGGAAACCCGGGGTTTCGGGGAGCTCACGCAACACTGGCACTTGAACCACAGCTACCACCATCATCCTGTGGCAAGGCTTGCGTGCCTGTTGATCCTATTCCTGGCTTTCATCCTCACCACGATCTTCTTCACCAGGAATCTCAAGCGGGGCGGCAGTTTCAAGACCTGGAGCCGTGACTTTCGGCGCCTGCGGCGGGCGATTTTCGCCCCGGCAATGGCGCCGGGACTAAAATTCCGACGCAAATCCGTCCGCGAATCTCCTGACGGGGCATTCTCGTGCTGGCTTACGGAATTACTGCAACTATGCCTCCCATTTTGATTTTCCCCGGACACCAGTGCTATAATACAACGATTTTTTAACTTCTCTTGGGGGTTGCAATGGCCCAAACCATCGAAAAAATCGCTCTAGCGCTTGTCGCCCTCCTCGCGGGCGTCAATCTTGTCTTCCATTTCAAGAAGCGCAGCTCGTCGAACACCGCTACGCAATCCGGCAATATCGTTGGCGGCGACCAGGCTGGGCGGGACATCCACAAGTAGCATGGGCGACGTTTCTCAGGAAGGGAATGTCGTCTTCGGCGATCTGGCCGGCGGCAGCATCGACAAATCAGTTCGGATTTACGCCGGAAAGGGTCCGACCGAGATGCAACGTCTCATCGAAAAATTTCGGAAAGAACGAGGGACCGATATCCCCTTTCAGCAGACGGTCGATAGGCTCCGTCATTACAGCACGCAAGTTTCAACAGAACAGGTGGTCGGGCTCGAAGCAAAACTTGAGGCTGGGCATCGGGACGACCTCCTTGAGTTCGCCAAGACGACCAAAGAGCGCTTCGCAAAGAAACTAGCACTCTTTCAGCTCTCGGAATCGGCGCAAGAAATTCACGCGTATTTGTTGGCCGAGGTCTACACTCGTTTCAACAATCACGTGGCACCATTGATTCGAGATGGGGAGCAACCGGCCGCTGTCCATGCCGCGATTCAAGCATCGGTTATTGATCCGATCCAGACACTGCTTGAGGATAATGTTCTCCAGCTTGGCACCGAAGAGATCAACGGCATGGTGTATTTTCTCACCGGCAACTGCTACGTGAAATGGACATAGCCGCTTGCTGATCTATCATCCCGCCTTTGACATCCACCACTGTACATTTAGGCTCCTACGCATACTCGAGACTCTGCCGCGGGAGCTACACCCTGCCGACCGGATTCGGATTCTAGATTTCTTCCTCCTTTTCCCGGGCGAGATTGAAGACGTGCGCCTACCCTCATCCGCTCGCGATCTGCGAAAGAGTCTCGATATCTACAGGAATCGATACGATCGAGTCCTCGATAAACCGCTAGTTTTCTCTCGCTTGGAGCCGGTGCAAGCCGCGGCGCTTAAGACTCTCGCAGGGCACAGACTTATTGATAGAGAACAACTTGGGCGCGGAGTGGTTCTCAGGACCGAGGCGCCGCTTCCCACTTCGCTCCAGACGGCTGTATCAGCTGCTCCCGATTCCGACGTCGCCGCCCTCCTCGCGGTTATCGTCCAGCTTGGAAGTATTAATCCTTATGGGAAATCCGGTTTGAAGGGCCGAACGGACCTCCTGGAATTCCGCTATGACCCTGCTTAAGCCTCAGCTTTCAGTTCGCCGGCTTGCCGTATATTCGAAGGGGAAGGCCGTTTACGATCAGGTATTCCACAAGGGCGTTAATATCGTCCGCGGAATGAATAGCAGCGGAAAGTCGACGATTGCTGACTTCATTTTCTTCTCTCTCGGTGGCGACGTTTCGAAATGGAAAGCTGAAGCCGAGGCGTGCGAACTAGTACTGACCGAACTCGAAATCAGCGGCGCCGTATTTACCGTGAAGCGAGAGATCACGACCAAGCCGCGTCAGCCCATGCAAATTTTCTGGGGACCGTTCGATCGCGCCTTGTCATCTTCCGTCGCCGGGTGGCAAATATATCCCTTCCAAAGGAGTCCTCAGAAGGAGAGCTTTTCCCAGGCCTTGTTCCGTGCACTCGACCTGCCTGATGCGAAGGGCGACGCCGATAGTAATTTGACGATGCATCAACTGCTGCGCCTTATGTATGTGGACCAGATGACTCAGGTCAGCGAGTTGATGCGGAGCGAAGGGTTTGACACTGCCCTAACACGCACCACAGTTGGTGACCTGCTTTTTGGGATATACGACGATGATCTATATGCAAAAGAGCTCCTGATTCGCGCGAAACAGAAAGATTTGGAAAACGCCGCGAGCCAGTTCGATAGCGTCCGCAGCATTCTCGGCGATTCCGATTTCGAAGTAGACGTTGTTAAAATCCAAAAAGCCATCGCAGAAGCGAAGTCGCATGAGGAAGGCGTCGATGCAGAGATCAAAAAGCTCATTGGTGCGCAGAATTCGGCGGTCCAACGTACCGATGCGCTCGATAAACTCCGTCAGGAAGTTTCGCTCACTCGGCAGAATCTTATTGATGCTGAAACTGAATCAGAGCAAGGGCAGTTTGAAATAGCGGATTCTCGCGAATTTCTCAGTAGCCTCCGGCGGCGCCTCAACGCACTCGACGAGGCAACAATTACCCGCGATTCCCTGGCAGCCGTTTCCTTCGAATACTGTCCTCAATGCTTGTCGGCCATACCCAAGGAACACGCCTCAGGCCAATGCTCTCTTTGCAAGCAACCCGTCTCAAAGGAGGGGGAACGCGCGCAACTGCTTCGGATGCGCCAGGAGCTGGCTCTCCAGGTCAAAGAATCCGACAAGCTCCTGCGTGAGAAGGAGACCACCCTTTCCAAGATTGTCATTCGCCTGCCTGTTCTTAGAGAGCGCGCACACACCGAGCAACATCGATTCGATGAGGCTGTTGGCCAGGTCAGATCGGCCCGGGACGAACGGTTGGACGCGCTCTTAGTTGAACGAGGTGGGGCAGCAAGCAAGGTCGAATTTCTCCACAAGCAGGTCAAGGCGATCAGCATTCTTGAGGGATTGCGATTACGTCACTCCCAGTTGAAAGGAGAAATCGACAGCCTTGCTCTCGACATCAAAACAAAGCGCGCGCAGCAACAACGTCGAAGGACGGAAGCAGCGCAACGAGTCGAAACGTATACACTCGAATTGCTCCGGAAGGATTTGCCGCTGGAGGACTCCTTCCAAAATGCAAAATCCGTATCCCTCGATTTTGCCAAGAACGCTTTCGCGGTTGATGGTCGCAATTGGTTTTCTGCAAGCTCGATTACATATCTAAAAAACAGCGTTCACTTTGGAATCTTCTTCGCTTCTTTGGATCTTGATTTTTTCCGCTATCCTCGATTCATCCTTGATGACAATATCGAAGACAAAGGCATGCAAGAGGCTCGGAGCCAGAACTTTCAGCGTGCGATTGTCGAAATGGCGCGCCGCTTCCAAGTTGAACATCAGATCATCTTCACGACATCCATGATCGACCCCAAATTAGACAACTCGCCGTTGTGCGTTGGACCCTTCTATACGGATAAACATAAATCCCTCGCCATGTCCGCACCCAATCCGGGGAGGGCCGCCGAGTAATGCGACTACCTGGACAGGGGCCTTAAGCCGCAGTGGAGTTGATGGAATGAGCATCGATTCGAAGGGGGACGCGTGAAACCGTCAATCCAAACGCTGGGACAGATTCTTTACTCCCCGAGTCAGTATGTGATTCCTGTCTTCCAGCGGAACTATCGTTGGGAAACGGCTCAGTGGCAGAAGTTTTGGGAAAGTATCACTGAAATCCAGAATCCCGATAAGCGCGGGAATCATTTCATGGGATTTCTCGTGTTTGTGGCTGGGCTGGCCCAGCCGGGGCAGAATACGACGTTCCATCTCATTGACGGTCAACAAAGATTGACGACCGCATCCATCTTGTTAACGGCCCTTCGCAATGTCGCGCGTCGGGGCGGGCAGACCGAGCTCGCCGATGAGATTCACCAGTATTATCTTGTTCATCCCCTCAAGAAAGGCGAGCAGCACTACCGGGTGTTGCCGAAAGAGCGCGATCACGACAACTACCTCGCCATCGTGAGTGAGCAGGGGAGCCCGACGGGCCGCACCGCTGAGGCGCTGGCTTTCTTCGAAACGCAGCTCACCCCGCTGATTGCTTCGTCGCCTGAATCCGGGCGCACGATTTTTGATGTGGTCTGCAAGCGGCTTGAGTTTATGTGCGCGACCTTGGAACAGGAGAGCGCATATAACATCTTCAAGAGCCTCAACTCGACCGGCGTTCCCCTCGGGCCGGCGGACCTCATTAGAAACTTTGTCTTCATGCACGTCGTCCCGGAAGAGCATGATGAGTTTGACCACGACCTGTGGGGTCCCCTGGAAAGCGGTTTCACAAGAGAGGATGGAACCCTCGACGAGGAACTTTTCTCGAAGTTCTTCCGGGATTACCTGATGAGCGGCGGCCGGTACGTGGCGCCGAAGGAGACTTTCCCAAGCTTCGAGTCTCGGTTTGAAGCTACAAACTTTTCGCCGAAAGACCTGGCGCGTGAGCTCCAGGAAAGCGCCCAACACTACGCCATTATCAGGGGAAAGCGCCGGGACAAGGACAAACGCGTGACCGCAGCCCTCGTCGGCTTGAACGACCTCGACAGCTCTACGACCTATCCAGTACTACTGGCCCTTTTTGGGAAACGCGCGGGTAGAGTCATTGACTCCGAGAAACTTGCTCAGGCGATAGAAATGTTGCGCGGCTTCATCTTGCGGCGGTTTATTTGCGGAGAGAGTTCCCGTGGCTACGGCCAGATATTTGTGCGCGCGCTGGCGAACGATCAGGGTGATCCCGTGAAGGCGCTTGAGAAATATCTGCTCGGTCGGGGTTGGCCGGATAAAACTAGATTTGAAAACGCGTTCATCGAGTTCCCTCTCTACCAACGCGGATATTTTCGAGAGGTTCTTGAAACCCTGGAACGCTCTCGGGGGCACAAAGAGCCGGCTGACTTGCACGCAGCGCAGGTCGAACACGTGCTGCCGCAAACTTTGAGCGACGCATGGCGGGAAGCGTTGGGGAAGGAGGCTGACCGGATCCAAGCTGAATGGCTGCACCGCCCTGGAAACTTAACCCTGAGCGCCTACAACCAGGAGCTGTGGAATCATCCATTCGAGAGGAAGCGAGAGCGATACCGGCAAAGCAATATCGTGTTGACGCGAGAGATTTCGAACTATCAGCGATGGGGAGAGGAGGATATCCGGGCCAGGGGGCGACTCTTGGCGGCGGAAGCGGTCAAGATTTGGACCGGTCCTATTGAACCGACGCCTGCGGAAAGCCATGGAGCTTGAAGCGCCGGCGGGAAGCCGGGACTATTGGCTTTTAAGAACGCCGCACGAGTGCCTCGTGATGGCGGACTGGATTCTTTCTCTCATTAATGAGAAGGTCGCTCGGTCTCGGCAGTTGAATTACAAGAGGCAATTTATAGGCCTTGCCGATAGGACCGCCAAGGTGCGCAACTTTATTCTGAACTTCGTGATTTCTTCTAATACGGCCCCGGTGCCAACTCCGGCGCAACTGGAGCGGCGTTGGGCGCTCCCAGCGCCCCAAGCTCTCTCTCGATAAGCTCCCTGTCATTTTTGGTGGGGGAGGACAGCAGGGCCTTCTTGAATGCCGCGATGGCTCCGGGCTTGTCCTTATCCGTGAGCTGGCACAAACCCAAGCCCGTAAACGCGTAGGCAGCGTACTCATCCGCGATACCCGACGCCTGGGCCGCGGCCACGGCCGATTGGAAGTTCGCCTTGGCTCCAGGCCCGTCTCCCGCAGACCAAGCGATATGCCCCAGCACGTCGAAATAGCGCGTCAAGCGTGGGTCGCCGGGCTTAAGGAGCTTGCGGACATCGGCCAGCGCGTCCCGCGCCTGGTCCGGCAGGCCTTCATCGATATATCCGTCCGCCTGCATGAAATAGTCCTTGATGGCCGCGTCATCCGTTCTCTTCGCCTCGGCAGGGCCGCCCCAGCGCAGGCTCAGGCTCGCGTAATTGGCGATGCCCAGGTTCCCAAAGGGGACGAAGGCATAGTCCACCGAGGCGCTCTTGAAGCGCCAGCCCGTGCCTACGCTCAGGCCCGAGCCCGCGTCGTTCTTGCCGTCATATCCCGCGCGCAGCGGCAAGACGCCCAGCACCACGAATTCCGCACCCGCTGAAATCGTGGCCGCGTCGCTTTTTTCCTTGTCCGCTTCCAGCGACACCACGCCGTCCTGGCCCAGCAAGGTGAAGCGATAGGCCGCGCCCAGCCGCACGTTCAGGGGCAAACTCTCGGAGACGCTCTGAAATCGCACGCTTGGGCCCAGGTTCTGCAGTGCCGCGCCCATGGTCAGGCCGCTTAACAGGGGGACATCGTAAAGGGCCCCGATATCCGCGGCCTCGGCATGGCCGGAGATTCCCGCGACATCCTCCGTGATGTACTTGCCCGCGACGCCCAAGGACAATCCCGCTCCGATTGAGTGGCCGTAGCCCGCCGCTGCGGACCAGTCCGTCAGGCCGGCATAGCCCAGGCCGCTGCCGTTGGGGTTGGACAAGGTCGTCTGCTCGACCGAGCCGAAGTCCAGGTAATTAAAGTTGAGCCCCCAGCCCTTGGCCGTCGCGAAGCCCAGGTACTCCTGCGTGATGCCCGCGAAATACTGGTTGTGCATGACCGTGGCCTCGTTCTGCGCCACGCGCCCCAGGCCGGCGGGATCATAAAGGAGAGCGTTGGCGTCCGTGGCGATGGCGGTGTAGGCCCCACCCATGGCCACGGAGCGCGCCCCGGCGTCCAAGAACAAGAAGTCAAAGGGCTGGCTGCCGGCGCTTTGAGCGCAAAAAGAAAGCCTCGCGGCCCAGAGGGTCGTTATAAAAAAGACGACCAGCCAACGCGCAACTCGTCCAGGCGGGCCGCGCCACCGAGTGCCGACGCCATTTCTCAGGGCTCGCGGGACGCTTGGCCTCAAGCCTCGGCCACGCTTAAGTTCCACGTTTTACCTCACGATAAGAATCTTCTTCTCTATGCTTCCCAGGCCGGGGCTCGATATGACCGCCACGTAGCCGCCTGTCGCCACGTCCTGTCCCTCACCGTTTTTGGCGTCCCACTGAATCATGTCCGAACCGCTCAAGGTCCGCACCAAGCGCCCCGTGATGGTGTAGATGCTGATGGAACAGTTGGACGGCAGTTGGTCGAAGATGATGCCCGACTGCGAATTGCCCGGACTGTAAGGGATGCCTTTGTCCGAGTCGCCGCTGTCGGGCTCGTAGGGATTGGGGTAGACCCGGACGGTGTCCAGGCTTGCGGCCAAGGGAGCCATCAGCGCGAAATAGCTGAAATGCGGCATGTTCCCTGAGACCAGATGATCCGTGCCGTCCAGCGCCGAGGCGAAATCCTGGGTCCAACGGCCTTCCAAAGAGTTGTAAGAGTAGATTTGCAAAGCGCTGGCTCGCACCGAGGTTCCGTCCACGATGCCGTCGTTGTCCGCGTCCGGATACGACAGGGTCAGGACCGCGGTCTGTCCGCCCGAGAGCAGGCTCTGCCCGTTGGAGAGGGTGATATGAACCGCCGCGCCGATGGAAGTAAATTGATAGCCCGGCGCGGTGGGGACGTCCGAGGGGTTGTTGATGAGGGAAACGGTGACGGTCGAGGCCGAGAAGGCGCCGGCCGGGATGACCAGCTTGGCGATTTGCGCGCTGTTGCCGTCGCCGGACTCAAGCGTCGCTCCGGCGGCGTTGGAAACGGCGTCGTCCTGCTCCACCACGCCGCCGCCCAGGCTGTACTCTTTGACGTCATAGCTCAAGTCGCCCGAGACCAGGACGCTCACCGCGATGGAGGAGGGGGCGGCGTCCGCGTTGCCGGAAGAGTCCGTGGCCACCGCGCGCAGGTCGTAGGTGGACGGAGTCAGGGAGCTCAAGTCCCAATGGACATAGTAAGGAAGGCTTACGGCCGGATTAGGGCGCCCGGAGTCGGCCGCCGGAATATTGAGCCAGACAGAGGACGAGGACGCCTTGTACTCGAAGAGCACCTGCTTGGTTTGGGAGGGCGTTCCGGACGCCAGGCCGGCCAGCACCGTCAACCGGTCGCCCTCGACCCTAAGCCCGCTTTGCGGAAAGACGATGTCCGCGCTCACCGCTCCTATGCTGGGCGTCGAGGCCGCCACGGCCTGCACGTTGGTGTTGGAGTCCGTGCAGCCGTTGGTCGCACGCAGGCCGAAGGTGTAGGCCGCGCTGGAAACGAGAACCGGCGTCGTGTAGCTTGTGGCCGAGGCCGCGAGCGTGGCCAAAGGCGTGCCATAGTCCACCGTCCCGGTCCCAGAGTCATAATAGACGAGATAGTCCGTAACGTAGGGCCCCGCGGAATCGTTCCAGGAAAGCTCGATGCGGTTGCCGGATAAGGATTGCGCCAGCAGCCCGCTTGGCGGCGTGGGGGTAGAGCTTAGGGTCTCAAAGGATATGGTCGAATCGTAGACCGTCGCTACGCCGTCGCCGTTGAGATTCCCGACCCGGTAATAGTAGGTGGTGCATCCCAGGAGATTCTGGTCCGTGAAACTGGCTGCGGCGGAGGATTCCTGCGAGACGAACGTCAAGTCGTCGGTCGAGCGTTCCACGTCCGCGATGGTGTAGGAGGGGTTGCCGTCCAAGGACCAGGAGATGGTGGCGCTGCCTAGATAAACGGAGGCAAGCGCGGTCCCCGTGGGCGGTGCGGCCAATGTATAGATGGTGGAAGCGGCAAGCAAGCCCTGCCCCGAGGCGTCCGTTCCCGCCGCTATGATGCCGTAGGCCGTGTTGGTGGAGAGTCCGGCCAAAACAAAGCCCGTCCCGGCTTGGTTCGATAAAAGCGCGCCGTTCGACGAGGCGTAGACCTGGTAGCCCTGCACGGCCGGTCCGCCCATGGGCCAGGACCAGGAAATAGAGGAAACTCCAACGGAGGAAGTCGATAAGGCGATGTCACCTGGCAGGGTTTCGGTAGAAATAATATTGGCAAAGCCGGTGAGATCTCCCGTAACGCCTTCGGCCCGCACACGGAAATAATAAGTCGTCCCGGCGGAGAGACTGGCAAGCGTCGCGAACGTTGCGGTCAAATCCGCTCCGAAGGGAATCGGTGTCGAGGCATTGGTCTGGAAGCCGTCGGTCGATACGGAGACTTCATAGGGCGTCTGGGAGGAATTCCCGCTGCCGGACCAGGCCATCCCTGCCGTGGTGGAGGATAAAGAAATCAAGCCAAGGCTAGACGGGGCGTTGACCGGGGTCGCCGTGCTCCCCAGAGCGGCCAAATCCGGAACCCCGGACCAGTTGAGGCTCCCGACCTGGAAATAATAGGTGGTGTTCGGGACCAGTCCCGAGACCGTCAAGGTGCTCAAGGCGACGTTTGCCGTGGCGCTGGAATAGATCGTCCCCGCGCCGTCAAAATCGGTCGAGGAGGCTTCCAGTTCATAGCCTTCGGCGGTAGCCGAGGAAGGCGCGGCGGGCAGCGCTGCCCATTGCGCCGTCGCGCTGGTGAAATAGACGGCTTCAAGCGGCGGGCCGTTCATTTGGAGGGGGGAAGCCAGAGTCACGGCTGTGGCTCCGTTCGACAGGGGGGAATAGTTCAACCCCACGTTGGCGCTCCAGAGCCCGAAATAGTAGGTCGCATTGCTCATTAGTCCGTTGACGGACGCCTCTTGCGCCGTAAGAGGGGGAACATCCGACGTCGATATGGTAATCTGTGCCGCCGTGGTGCTGAAGGAAACGCCGGAATCGGTGGAATATTGAATCAGGTAGTAGCCGTCGGACGCCACGCCATAAGGGTTGTTCGTCGCGGTCCAGGATAGTTGGACTTGGCTGGAGGTCGGTGTCCCAAGGACAGCCAAGTCGGTTGCGGAGGAAGGGACGTTATCGAAGCGCAGCACGCGTCCGCCAACGGAGACACCCTGGCCAATCTCCGCGATCCAAATGCTTCCACTGGAATAGGCCACACCATCAGGCCCGCTCATCCCGTTCTGGGTGACCTGATTATTTCCCACGCTGGTGAAAGTGGGCTGCCCCAGGACTACGCTCGCGTTCATCCCGGTTGCAAATGGGGGATCGAAGCCGAGGGCGCGGAAAAGTTTCGGAATGGCCCAATCCGTCGTCCATAGGTTCCCTTTTGAATCGGAGGTAAGAGTCGCGCCGCCACTCAGTTGATTTTGGCTGGGATAAGGAGGGAACGCTCCACAGGTTGAAAAGTCAGAGGCGCCTAAAACAATCGAGGCGCTCATGTCATTGTAAAATGGCGGTTGGAATTCGAATGTTCGTAAATCGTTCCCGACCCATAGATTGCCGGAAGAGTCAAAGGCGAGTCCGCCAGGACCTCCATAAAGAGAATAGAATCCATTACTGGCGCACACGCTGCCGCTACTGATGAAATCACTCTGGCCTATCACCAAATTGGCGTTCATGCCGTTGAAAAAAGACGGCGAAAACCTTAAAACTCGATTATTCCATTCGTCGGATACCCATAAATTCCCTGATCCGTCGAAACTGATGGGTGCTTGCCCATCAGCAGTGGTTTCCGTATCAAAATCAACTCCCTCTTGGCTCAACGCGGGGGCGGTGCTGGTAAAGTTCTGTTGGCCGATAACCAACGAGGCATCCATTCCGTTGGAAAAGGGAGGCTTGAATTCAAGGATACGGCTATATATTACGTCTGCAACCCATAAATCGCCGGAGGAGTCGAACGCGAGGCCTCCTGCGCAATAGATGCTGCTGGAGCTCACGGTAGAAAAATCTGGTGTGGCGGTGAAATCGGTCGCGCCCAATACGAGATTGGCGTTCATGCCCGTGGAAAACGACGGCGAGAAGCGCAGCACCCGTCCGTGCCCGCAGTCTCCGATCCACAGATTGCCGGAGGAATCGAAGGCCAGGGTATTCACGTGGCAGACCCCGTTTTGAGTCGGGTTCGAGAGATCGCAATTCGTACTGGTGAAGTCCGGCTGGCCGATGACGATGGAGGCGTTTTGCCCGTTCTGGAAACCCGCCCAGGTCGCGGGCGAGCAGAAGAGCAAAAAACCGGCGCCCACCAGAAACCCTATTTTTTTCTTGCCCATGCTGGTCCGCATAGTGTAGCCTGCCACCCGCCCCTTTTCCAGGTAAAAGTAATTTGCTAAATTCTCTTCTCTTCAAGAATGCCACCCCAACCCCGCATTAAGATTTTGGTCGTCGAGGACGACGAGTCTTTCCAGGACTTCTACAAGGAGTTCTTCAAAACCTTCCATAAAAACGAGTTTGTCTGGCACTTGGCCCCCAGCGGCGAGGCGGCGCTGGAATATCTGGCCCGCAACGAAGTCGATCTCATCGTCCTGGACTGGACGCTGCCCGGAATCTCTGGTTTAGAGACGCTCTCGCGCGTCAGGAAAAAAGATCGCTTCGTGCTGACCATCCTGGTCACCGCCCACGCCAAACCAGAGGACGTGTGCGCGGGCCTGGATAAAGGAGCCGACGATTATTTGACCAAGCCCTATGACCCGGAAGTGCTTCTTTCCCATCTGCACTGCCTCAAGCGCCGCGCAGCAATCAGCGCAGAACCGCAAAACGTTCACGACCTTGCTGGCTTGCGCGTGGATTTGAATAACGGCTTTTTGACGCTTGGCCAGAAACGCGTGGAGCTCTCCGGCAAGGAGCGCGATTTGCTCTCCGTCTTCCTTAGGCGGCCCAACATGACCCATTCTCCCGCCTACTTGATGGAGTGCGTCTGGGGATACGAGCTCGCCGATCGCAATGTCCTGGAACGACGCATAAGTTCTCTCCGAAAAAAATTGGGTCCCGAATGGGGCGCATTTCTTAAATCGAAGTACGGCTCCGGCTACAGTTTTGAGGCCGACCTCTCTTCCACGGTTCTTCGCTAAAACAAGCCGCCAAGTTTGCACGAACCCTTCCTGTCAAGGCCTGAATTCCCGACGATAACGTCAGGATTGTGTCAGGGTTGTCTTTTACCCTGCTCCCTAAGCATCCTGAACCATTGGGAGCCAAACATAGGTGAATCGAGCAACTCTACGCTCCGCCTCATCCTGTTGCGCGCTCTTTCTCTCGTTTTGTCTCCAGCTTGCCGCTAATGCTCAAACGACCCCACAAATGCCGCCGCTTCCTGCTCAGTTCCAGCCCGCCATTGGGCTCAATGCGCCGGTAGTTTCCACAGGCACAAGCTTTGCTCTGCAGATTTCAAGCCAGTCGGCAATAAAAATGTCGGTTGGTCAACCTATCGCTCTCAAAGCGGAAAATGCGGGAGGGGGGATGATTGAGATGATTATTACCCCCCTGCCTCAGGATGCCTCGAATTCAACCGTCATGACCCTTTCCGGCCTCAATCCCAGCACGACCTATTATTTTTACCGGGACGCCATCGATTACACGCCGGTTGCCGCCGATGATTCCGGCGCCGGGAATTATGTCGTTGATCTCAGTTCGCCCACGGACATCCTCGTTCTCGCACACCCTCACCACAGCGTCGAGATATTAAATGGGGAAGTATATTCCGGCCAAAATATCACCATCGATCAATACGGGGACATACAACAGACCGGAGACATTGATGGTGAAGTCTACATCTATGGTTCCCATAACATGAGCTTCTACGGCAATGGGTATAAAATTATTGCGGACGGCGATCAGGCCGGCATCATCCTAATGCAGGACAACAGCGTTGGTTTTTTTAACGTAGACGTGGAAAGTTTCACCGTTGGGGCGGTTATAGGCGATGATTCGAATATCATAATCAATAATTCAAAGTTCATGATTGATGCAGGGGCCAATCAAAGCGAAGGAATCAATATTTTTAGTTCAAGCTATATTTCCATCGCTTCCAGCCGGATATCTCCGAACGGAGCCGAGGAGTACGGCATTGACGTTTCTGTAACTGACAACGCCTCATTCCGGGGCGATATTATCGGCGATTTATCTGAAATTCCACCTGTCACATTGGCATACCCGAACAACCCGACAGATATCGTCGGCGCGTATGGGATTGAAGAGGATGGGGGCAATAATATCACCATTGCCAATAATCAATTGGGGAATTGGAGCGTAGGCATTGGAATCGGCGCGCAGATGCCGGGCAATCCGCCGAATGCCAGCATTCAAATCTCGAGCAACACCATCCAATACATGGGCTACGGCCTTTATCTGGCAAGCGGCTTAGGGACATTTGTAACCGGCAACCAGATTACGAATGCTCTCGTCGGAGATCTGAGCCCTACCGTATCAGGTGTCGACGCCGGTTCTCAGCAAATCGTTCGAGATAACATTTTCAGTAATATCGTCGAGGAAGGCTTGGCGCTAGGGGGGAACGGAAATGTAATCGCCAATGATTCCTTTTACATGTGCACCAGTTCTTCTCCGATCAATCCGTCATATATCGGCACTCAGCAATGTGGCTCAAGCACCGGAATAATGCTTGAGGGGGCATCCGGCAACACAATCGTTGGCAACCTAATCAGTTCAGCGACCTACGCCAGCATAAATCTCTTCCAGAATACGGACGACAATCAAATTAACTCCAACGTTATTACAAACGACACAACCAACCGGAATGATGGGATCCTCTTCGGAGGCTATAACGGCATCTATCTCACGGGTGGAAGCACTGGGAATGTCTTGAGCGGCAATACAATACAAGAGCCGGCTCCGAATTCCGCTGGAATCGCTTTTCTCAAGGGAGCGCCTACGTCCAGCGGGAACATTTTTTACCATAACGATGTCGCTGTAAATCCTGCGCAATCAGGAATTTTCGTCGATAACGCGAATTCTTCGACGAACACATGGTCCGCGCCCTACCCCATCGGCGGCAACTTCTGGTCGGGCTTGACCGGCACGGACACGCAATACGGCCCGAACCAAAACCTGCCGGTCAAAGACGGCATCTATGACAGTTCTTTCGTCATTGACAGCCAGAATATCGACACTTATCCGTGGGTCAATCAAAGCGGCTGGCTCGTGGATACCATCCCGCCCGCGCCTATCACGACTTTGAATGGGGGAACAAATAAGTTCGGTAACATTCTTCTAAGTTGGATCGAGCCAGGAAATGATTGGGAAACCGGAACGGTATCGACCTATGCCGTTATGGTCGCCAGCTTTCCGTTGACGCAGGCCAATTTCAACCTAGGGCAGCCGGAGCTCGGCCCAACGCCGGTCGGCAGTAATAATCAAATATCTATTACGGAAAATTCCCTTCCCATTAACACAACCACTCTCGATTACATCGCTGTAAAATCAACTGACGCGGCGGGAAATACGTCCAGCATATCCAACGAGATCGCCTATGTTAACGGCCAATTCTACTCCGTCGTCATCAGCACGCAGTCCTCGCCCGCGCTGACGCAAATCTCGGATTTTCTGCCGCCGCGGACCAGCCTGACTTTTACCGGCCCCACCTACAGCACCGCTCCCGGCTCAGCCTTCATTTATGTTTCCAGCAGCACCGGCATCGGCCTTTCGGCGATTGATGATGCCAGCGTCGTCTTTGACAGCGCGGGCGTCGGCGTGGCCGAAACTTACGTTGCCGTGGATGGCAACCCATTCCAACTCTACACGTCAAGCTTCTCGGTGGGCGGAGAGGGACTCCATCTCCTGCGCTATTACAGCGTGGACAAAGTGGGCAATTATGAACGAGTCCAGACCAGTACCATCGCCATCGATGCGACGCCGCCGACCGTGGCGCAGGCCCAAATCGTCGGCCCGTATTCCTACGATGCCGAGGGAGACGTTATCTATTCGACCTCCGATTATATCGCTCTGTCGGCTGCTGACCCGGTCTCAAGCGGCGTCGCTTCCGGTCTCGCGACCCTCTATGACAGCGTCGATGGCCAGGCTTTCTCGATGTACACGGGAACTTTCAGCCTCACCGAAGGCTACCACACCATTGATTTCTACGCGGTGGATAACGTCCGAAACGCGAGCGTCCAACAATCCACCGCGGCCTATTTTATCCCCGAGTCCAAGTGGGACACGTCTCCGCCGCAGACGAGCCTGGTTTTCAACGGCCCTTCCTACAGCACCGCGCCGGATTTTATTTATATCTCCAGTTTAACGAGTATCAGCCTTTCGGTCGCGGACGCCTCCGAGACCGTAGACGGCGTGGTCATAGGCGGCGGCACCAAGAGCTACATTTCCATCGACGGCGGAGCCTTTCAGGCTTATGTTTCGAGCTTCTCCGTGGGCGGGGAGGGCCTGCACGCCTTGCGTTACTACAGCGTCGACCGTGCGGGGAATACGGAAGCCGTCTATGCCGACAGCATCGCCGTTGATGCGACGTCGCCGACCGTGGCGCAATTTCAAATCGTCGGCTCCTCATCCTATTATGCCAACGGAGACGTCGTCTATTCGCCCGCGGATTATATCGTCTTTTCCGCGGCGGACCCCGTCTCCAACGGCGTCGCGTCCGGAGTAAACATTTACTATAGCGTGGACGGCTCCTCCTACGCGGTATTCTCCAGCACTTTTAGTTTGCCCGCGGGATATCACTCCATCGATTACTACGCCATGGACAACGTCGGAAACGCGAGCCTGCATGAATCGACGGCGGCCGCCTTCGGATCGGTTTCACAGCAAGTTGTTTGGACAGGCGCCGCAGGAGACGGAACATGGTCCGATCCTGCCAATTGGAGCGACGGCGCGATGCCCGGCCCCAATCAAACCGCGATCATCGATGTCTCCACAATCGTCGCCATATCGAGCACACCCACCGAGTTCGGCGGCTTGCTTCTTGGCAACGCCGCAGGGACGTTTTCTCCTGTCCTCGACATTTCGACGTCGGTCGATATGTCCGGGCTTCTTCTCTTGGAGCCGAATTCGACGATCATCCAGGAGACGACGGATTCCATCACGGCGGGCTATCTGACCATGGCGTCTGGAAGCGTCTTCACGAGTTCCGCCAACTACGATTCCAAGGCGTTCGAGGTCAACGTTCATGCGCTGGGGAATGTGATCGTGGAGGCGGGCTCGACAATAACCGTGGATGGCCAAGGCTATGCCGGAGGAGCAGCCAACTATGGGGCGGGATTAGGCCCAAGCCCGGGCCAAGGCGGCACCCCCAACGGCGCCTACGGCGGGGGAGGCGGCGGCTACGGCGGCAATGGAGGAAACAGCGTATACGGTAGATTGGGTGGAACTACTTCCTACGGATCCATTTCTTCACCGGACAATCTGGGCTCCGGTGGTGGCGCCGCCTACCAGTCCCAGGGTGGCGCAGGTGGGGGCGAGATATCCCTGGACGTGGGTGGAACGTTGGAAGTGGACGGCGTCTTATCCGCCGATGGAGCACCCGGCGCTTCGTACAACAGCTATGGCGGAGGGGGCGGCGCCGGCGGAACCATCAACATCGCCGATTCGGCCATTGCCGGCACGGGCGTCATTGAAGCTAACGGTGGCGCCGGCGAAAACATCAGTGGAGGCGGCGGGGGAGGAAGAATCGCTTTTCAGGGCGTTTTCGTCGGCGCTGTTACGGTGAACGGCGGCCTCGTGCTTCCCCCTGGCGATGGAGCTGGACAGGGGAGCCCAGGGACCATCGGGGGCTTTTTGACCAGCACCGGAACTGTCGCGAATCCATCTGAAATCACCGCTTGGGCCACCCAGCCCGTTACCGTGACTCAACTTTCCAGTGAAAGCGTTTCAGGGGCCTTGGTGATATCCACGGGCGCGGCTCAGGGCATCGCTCCCGTGAGCGACATCTTCGATCTTGGGCCGGAGAACACGACTTTTTCTCCGCCGTTGAATATTGAGTTTAGATACTCGACGGGCACCCTGGCCGCCTTGAACATCTTGCCCGAGTCCATCGCCGTTTATGAATACTTTCCCGGCCAAGGCCTTGTGGAAGTGCCGAATCAAATTAACGATAGCACCGATGACGTGATTACAGTTCAAGTCCAAACCCTGGCCTCCATCTTCGGTATTTTCGGCAAAGCTCGGGATGTCACGCCGCCTGAAACGACTTTGACTATTTCCAACGGATTTTCCTATGCGGTTTCAACTCTGACCTACGTTTCGTCTGCCGCCTTTTTCGGGTTTTCCGCCTTTGACCCGGTGGTGGAAGCGACTTCCACCGGCGTTGCCTTCACCCAATACCGCGTTGACCCTCTGAGTCCCTCGGCGGCCTTCCAGACCTTTGTTTCCACCTTCAGCCTTTCCGCCGGAGAGCATGAAATCGATTTCAGGAGCCAGGACAACGCGGGCAACCTTGAGCCCACCCACACGACCCATGTCTTCGTCGACACGGCCATGCCGTCCATCGACATCAGTTCTCCCGTAGCGAACGAAGTCTTTACCGAGGGCATAAGCACCATCACGGTCGATTTCGCCGCGAGCGACCCTTACGGCCTGGCGTTAAGCTCCTCGGCTGCTCTTATTGAAACGAACCCTCCGCGGGGCATAATTTTTGGATCGACCGAAGTCTCGGTGGCGGACGGGCAGAACGTCAATCTCTCAGGTCTTAACCCGGGAACCTGGGAACTTCAAGCCTCGGCGGCCAATCCTTTGCACTACAGCACCGTGGCCGTCGCCGGCCCCTTCGCGATCCTCCGCGATAACCAGCCGCCGCGAACGAGCCTCGCCTTCAGTGGACCATCCTACACCACGGCGGCTCAGACCGGTTTTGTCTATGTCTCAAGCTCGACCGAGATCGGCCTTTCGGCGGTGGATGATTTGTCAGTTCTTTTCGACAGCGCGGGCGTCGTGCGGCAGACATTCGTCTCCATCGACTCCTCCGTCTTCCAAAGCTATGTGTCCAGTTTTACCATGCCCCAAGAGGGACTGAACATCGTGCGCTATTACAGCGTGGATGACGTAGGCAACACCGAGGCCGTCCACACCAGCACCATCGCCGTGGATGAAACGCGGCCCGTTTCGCAAATTGAAATCGTGGGAACAAGCACTACCGACGCCCAGGGCGACCTTATCTATTCAAGCGGCACCTACATCCTCTTTACCGCGACAGACCCTATTTCAAACGGAGTGGCATCGGGCTTGTCCGCGATCTATTACAGCCTGGACAACAGCCCCTTTGAGGTTTATTCCGGCACCTTTAGCTTGACGGGCTACCACACCATCGCCTATTACGCCGCGGACAACGTGCAGAACGCGGAGGTCGCTCAATCCACGGCGGCCTTCTTCGGCGAGGGCCCGCAGACCGTTTCCTGGCTGGGCACGGCGGGGGACGGCAATTGGTACAACCCGGCCAACTGGCAGGGCGGCGTCGTGCCGGGTTCGAACGCCACGGCCGTCATCGACACGCGCCAGACCGTCACCATCAGCACGACCGGGCCGCCCGTCGTGCTCTACGCGCTGGTCATAGGAGACGCGCAAGGACAGACCTCCCCGATTTTAGACGTAGGCAACAGCCTCACGATTTCCAGCGCCGCCTTCATCGAGCCCGGAGCCATCCTCACGCAAGAGATGCTGCAGCCGATTTACTTGGCAAACCTCAGCGTTTTGCCTGGCGGCGAGATTACCACGCCCGCCAATGGTTCCGTTCAACAGTACGCGGTGAACCTGGACGTGAGCGGGGACTTTGACCTCATGGCGGGAGCGACCATCAACGTGAGCGGGCTGGGGTATGGCTCTAATCAGGGTCCTGGAGCTGGAGGGGAGGGCGGGTTTGTCGTCATTAACCAAATTCTAGGCAGCGGTGGCGGTCATTGTGGTTCTGGCGGCAACTTCTATTTCCCACCCGGTTCGGAAGAATCTTCTAGCACCGGCGGCGCGGCCTATGATTCCATCAATAACCCCATCGATATCGGCTCGGGCGGAGGAGGCGTTATCCCAGGGCCTGGAGCCGGCGCAGGAGCCGCCATTATCAACGTTGGTGGAACATTTGATTTTGGTGGAGCCATCGAGGCGCAGGGACAAAACGGAGCGCTTGCGGGCGGCTTTGGCCAAGGCGGCGGCGCGGGAGGCAGCGTCAATATTGCAGCGGGAACGTTGGAAGGCTCAGGCGTCATAGACGCCGATGGAGGGACAGGCGGAATCGTTCCTGGAAATTCCGGCATCGACGGCGAAGGCGGAGGTGGAGGCTGTGTTGCCATCAAGATTGGAAACATCGACTCGTCTAGCTTGTCTGTCTCGGCCGCCAACCGCGAAAGCATCGGCGGCAGCTCGTTTGTGAACGCAGGGTCGGGTTCCATTTACCGCCAGGAACCAGGCCAGCAGCCCACCCTGACCATCGCCAGCCCACAGACGACGCCCGCCGGGTCCTTTACACTCATCTCCACGTCAGCCTTGGACGGAGCCCAAACCCTAACCCTTTCCAATTTCATCCTGTCCAATTCTTTCGTTTCCTTCAGCGGCCTGACCCAGTTCACCATCACCCAGTCCGCACAGTTCTCGGGAGCCATCCAAATCCAAGACCTCACCGGCCAGCACAACCTGCCCACGGGTGGCACGACGCTCCCCGCCGGCGCCAACGTCGTCATCGCCACCATGACCTTCCCCAGCGTGTCCACGCTCACACTGACCGGCGCCGACCTAAGCGTGTCGAGCCTGACCGCCCTGGGCTCGATGGTGCTCCAAGGCAATTCTATCCTGACCCAAATGAGCGACGTGCCCTGGACCATCGGCAATCTGGACATCGGCCCAGGCAGCGTCCTGACTTCTCTGGCCAACGGAGCCACCAAGCAGTACGAGGTCAACGTGCACGTGCTGGGAAACATGACGGTGGAGGCGGGCTCATCGGTCACCGTGGACGGCGTAGGCTATGCGGGTGGAGCCGCAGGCCTTGCCGCAGCTGGTCCCGGCGCTGGACAAGGCTCCGCAGTCAACGGCGGCGGTGGTGGAGGCTACGGCGGCGACGGCGGGACGGGACACGGTGGAACTTTGGGCGGCCAGCCCTACGGCTCGGTAGCCTTGCCGGACGATCTAGGCTCCGGCGGTGGAGGCTCTGGCGGCGTGGCTGGAGGTACCGGCGGCGGCGAGATCGCTCTGGATGTGGCGGGGACATTGGACATCAACGGCGCGCTCTCAGCCGACGGTTCATCGGGAACCACCAACGGCAATTATGGCGGCGGCGGCGGCGCGGGCGGAACCATCGACCTCGATGCCCCCATCCTCGTCGGCACGGGTACTATTGAAGCCAATGGAGGAATGGGAGGATTGGGGAGCGTAGCCACGGGGGGCGGAGGTGGTGCCGGGCGCATAGCTGGAGCCGCAGCCTTCCTAGGCCAAATCTCGCTTAATGGCGGCGCGGGGAACTCAGGCTCCACCTCCGGCAATTTTGGTTCATTCTTTAACGCTTCTATTGGACAGCCATCCTTGATAAGCCCAACCTTTATAAATGCCTCCACGACAAACCTCAGCTTCCAGTGGAGCACTGGAACCAATCCCGCCGGAACGCAGTATTTAGCCCAACTCTCGCCCGCTACGGATTTTAGCTCCAATCTCGTTTCGACCATCATAACCAATGCCTTCGCTTCATTTAGCGGCCTCATTTCCAACACGCTTTATTACGCTCGCGTCGCTGGCCTAAGCCATGGCTTTATCGCCACAAACTTCACCGCTCTAGGCTCGACCATGACGACACGTGCTCCGGGCGAAACATGGATCGGCCCCAACGGCGGGGACTGGGACAATGCTTCCAATTGGAATAACGGCGCTGTGCCGGTCTCGACCGACCCAGTAACCATCGATGCCAATGTCAGTGTCGTCGTTTACTCCACGGAACCATCCATAGCCTTTGGAAGCCTGACCCTGGGAGACCTTGCCGGTTCCTATTCTCCGGATTTATTTCTTTCGACGGGAAGCGCAAATGCAAACGGTTCCATGACCCTTAATCCTGGGGCGGCTCTGACACAGGCGACTTTGGCTCCTGTATTCGTCTCCTCCATTACGATGGAGCCCGGCTCTGAAATCACCACGCCCGCCAATGGTTCCGTTCAACAGTACGCGGTGAACCTGGACGTGAGCGGGGACTTTGACCTCATGGCGGGAGCGACCATCAACGTGAGCGGGCTGGGGTATGGCTCTAATCAGGGTCCTGGAGCTGGAGGGGAGGGCGGGTTTGTCGTCATTAACCAAATTCTAGGCAGCGGTGGCGGTCATTGTGGTTCTGGCGGCAACTTCTATTTCCCACCCGGTTCGGAAGAATCTTCTAGCACCGGCGGCGCGGCCTATGATTCCATCAATAACCCCATCGATATCGGCTCGGGCGGAGGAGGCGTTATCCCAGGGCCTGGAGCCGGCGCAGGAGCCGCCATTATCAACGTTGGTGGAACATTTGATTTTGGTGGAGCCATCGAGGCGCAGGGACAAAACGGAGCGCTTGCGGGCGGCTTTGGCCAAGGCGGCGGCGCGGGAGGCAGCGTCAATATTGCAGCGGGAACGTTGGAAGGCTCAGGCGTCATAGACGCCGATGGAGGGACAGGCGGAATCGTTCCTGGAAATTCCGGCATCGACGGCGAAGGCGGAGGTGGAGGCTGTGTTGCCATCAAGATTGGAAACATCGACTCGTCTAGCTTGTCTGTCTCGGCCGCCAACCGCGAAAGCATCGGCGGCAGCTCGTTTGTGAACGCAGGGTCGGGTTCCATTTACCGCCAGGAACCAGGCCAGCAGCCCACCCTGACCATCGCCAGCCCACAGACGACGCCCGCCGGGTCCTTTACACTCATCTCCACGTCAGCCTTGGACGGAGCCCAAACCCTAACCCTTTCCAATTTCATCCTGTCCAATTCTTTCGTTTCCTTCAGCGGCCTGACCCAGTTCACCATCACCCAGTCCGCACAGTTCTCGGGAGCCATCCAAATCCAAGACCTCACCGGCCAGCACAACCTGCCCACGGGTGGCACGACGCTCCCCGCCGGCGCCAACGTCGTCATCGCCACCATGACCTTCCCCAGCGTGTCCACGCTCACACTGACCGGCGCCGACCTAAGCGTGTCGAGCCTGACCGCCCTGGGCTCGATGGTGCTCCAAGGCAATTCTATCCTGACCCAAATGAGCGACGTGCCCTGGACCATCGGCAATCTGGACATCGGCCCAGGCAGCGTCCTGACTTCTCTGGCCAACGGAGCCACCAAGCAGTACGAGGTCAACGTGCACGTGCTGGGAAACATGACGGTGGAGGCGGGCTCATCGGTCACCGTGGACGGCGTAGGCTATGCGGGTGGAGCCGCAGGCCTTGCCGCAGCTGGTCCCGGCGCTGGACAAGGCTCCGCAGTCAACGGCGGCGGTGGTGGAGGCTACGGCGGCGACGGCGGGACGGGACACGGTGGAACTTTGGGCGGCCAGCCCTACGGCTCGGTAGCCTTGCCGGACGATCTAGGCTCCGGCGGTGGAGGCTCTGGCGGCGTGGCTGGAGGTACCGGCGGCGGCGAGATCGCTCTGGATGTGGCGGGGACATTGGACATCAACGGCGCGCTCTCAGCCGACGGTTCATCGGGAACCACCAACGGCAATTATGGCGGCGGCGGCGGCGCGGGCGGAACCATCGACCTCGATGCCCCCATCCTCGTCGGCACGGGTACTATTGAAGCCAATGGAGGAATGGGAGGAAATGGAACTATTCGAGGAGGTGGGGGCGGCGCAGGCGGGCGCATTGCCTTCTTGGGAGTATTCCCCGGAACCACCACAGTCCTAGGCGGTCCTGGCGGCGGCTTGGCTCAAGCGGGGGATCCCGGCACCGTCGGACCTTACTTTGCCCAGAGCACACAGACCGTCGCGGGCTTGCCTGAGTTTTCCGCCTCAGCTAATCAGGCCGTCACCGTCGCCCAGATCCCAATCGTCAGCACGGCGGGGGCCGTGGTCTTGACTACCGGGGCGGCCCAGGGCATCGTTCCCGCGGGTGACATTTTCGACGTAGGCCCCGAGGGCGTGCTCTTCTCGCCATCCTTGACTATGGTCTTCCGCTATTCGACCACGACTCTCGCTGAATTGAATATTCTTCCAGAGTCCATCGCGGTCTATGAATATTTCCCTGGCCAGGGTCTAGAGGAAGTGCCTGGCCAAATCAACGATACGGCTAATCAAGAAATTATCGTCCAGGTCCAGAGCCTAGCCTCCATCTTCGGCATCTTCGGAAGAGCCGTGGACATAACGCCGCCCGTGACTTCCCTAGTCTTGAGCAACGGCTTCTCTTATGCGACCTCAAGCCTGACTTATGTCTCGTCCTCCACGTTGTTTAGCTTCTCCGCCTTTGACCCCGTCATTGAAGCGACTTCCACAGGCGTGGCCTTTACCCAATACCGCATAGACGCCTCGTCCTCGGCGCCTTTCCAAAACTATGTCTCTTCATTTAGTCTTGCCGCCGGCTTCCATGAAATCGACTTCCGCAGCCAAGATAACGCGGGTAATCTAGAGATCACGCACTCAAGCTTTGTCTTTGTGGATACCAAAACGCCATACATTACCATCCTATCTCCTTCTTCCGGGACCTACGTCGCCAACCAAAGCACGATTACCATCAGCTTCTCCGCCTCTGATTCTTTTGACGTTTCGCCCACCTCAGCCGCGGCGCTCATTGAACTGGCTCACGGAAGCGGACCCGTTACCAGCTCTACAGAGATAGCGGTGACCAACGGGGAAGAGCTTTCACCCCTAAGCCTGGACCAGGGCACCTGGGAGCTTCGCGTCCAGGCTTCAGATTTTGTGCAGAACAGCACAACGGCGTTCTCCGGACCGCTCACCATCATCCACGACATACAGCCGCCCAGGACCTCTCTGGCCATCAGTTCTCCCGAATTCGTTAACACCTCAAGCCTCACCTACGTGACCGACCGCAGTTCCATGACCCTATCCTCCATTGATGACCTCATTTCTACCGGCGATGCTTTGGGCTTGGGCGTAGCCTACCAGGAAGTCATCGTGGACTCTGGCCTGCCGGACGCGGTCGTCTCGACCTTTACCAACTCCAACCCGACCGTGGGGCAAGTGTTCGTGAGCTCCTTCACGCTCGGGTTCTCATCTAGCTCCGCCATCGCGGACGGCATTCATACCTTAGACTATTTTGCCCAGGATATCGTGGGCAATCGCGAAGCGGTCCACGTCGCCACTGTGGCCGTGGACAACACGCCGCCCCAGACCGAACTTTCGTTTATCGGCGGACTCCAATTCACCGGGCCCGTCCCAGACAGCGTCTACGTTTCCTCCGATGCCTTCTTGGCCTTGGTCTCGACCGATCCGCTGGTCAACGGCGCGGCTTCGGGCGTGGCCTTCACCCAGTACTCGGATAACGACGGTCCGCTCCAGGTCTATACGACCAGCTTCGCCTTAATGCCGGGCGCGCATCTCTTGAGCTATCAGAGCCAGGACAACGTAGGCAACCTGGAAGTCCTGCGCAGCGCCATCGTTCTGGTAGACCAGACCCCGCCCGTGGCCGGCGTCGCCATCTCCTCACCCAACTTTAGCGTGGCCAACGGTGTTGTCTACGTCGCCAGTTCTACGTTTATCTCCATCGCGGCCCAGGACCCGGCCTTGATCCAACTCTCAAGCGCCCCCGGAACCTTCCCCGGCTCGGGCGTCAACCGAGTCAAAGTAGCCATAGACAGCCAAGTCTTCGCAATCTATGCCTCGTCCGTCAACTTGAGCCACGGCCTAAGCCAGGGACTCCATGTCCTCCATTTCTACGCCGTGGACAGCGTCGGCAACATAGAACCCGTCCAAACCTCGACCATCGCGGTGGACTTGACGCCGCCCATCAGCTCCTTGTCCATCGGCCAACCCAGCTTCGCCCTTTCAAGCTCGACCGTGCTGGTCAGCTCCACGACGCCGCTGGTCGTCCTTTCCACTGATCCGATGGTCAACGGCGTGGCTTCGGGCGTGGCCGACTCCTTCGTGGCCATCGACACCGGGCCGTTTGCGATCTCAACCGGCGCGTTTACTTTGTCCCAAGCGTCCACAAGCCCTTATGTCCTGCGCTTCTACGCCGTTGATAACGTGGGCAATGCCGGGGTCATCCAAAGCTCGACCGTCGTCCTGGCCGAAACGCCGCCGTCTTTGGCCCTGTTCTCGCCCGCGCAGAACTCGACCGGCATAGCGGCCGTGGCTTCGGGCCAGATTCCCGTCTTGGGTGGTGTCTTTGATCTTTATCTCTCCAGCTGGACCTTGTCTTACGCCCAAGGACAAAACGCGAATACCGGATTTATCTTCATCAGTTCCGGCTCCGCGAATGTCAGCTCGACGGCCTTAAGCGCCGCTGCTTTGGGCGCCTGGAACGCGACGGCTCTCTCCGGCTGGCAGACCTTGCGCCTCTCCGCCCAGGACTTGGTGGGCAATACGGCCTCGGTTTCGGTCAACGTCTATATCGGCAGCCCGGCCGAGCTTATGGCTTTGGGCAATCCCGAGGTCTTCGACATGCCCGAGGGCGTCGCGACGGACGGCTCAGGGAACATCTACGTCGCGGACACCAACGCGAGCCAGATTAAGGTCTACACGGCTACAGGCTCCCTTATCGCCGCTTACGGCGATGGGCGGCACGATTACGATGATGAGGGGAATGAAATCGACTTCAGCACAGCGGCGCGCTTTAACCATCCGCGCGGTGTGACCGTGGACCAAGCTGGAAACTTCTACGTCGCCGACACTGGAAATGACCGCGTCGTCAAGCTCTCCTCGGCCGGCGTGGTGCTCATGACCATCGGCAAGACCGATAAGGATAAGGAACGTTGGGGCTTCTGCGAGCCCGGGCCTTTGCCGGGGCAATTCAATCATCCTTCCGGCGTTGCCTTGGACCAAGCGGGGAACATCTATGTCTCGGACACGTTGAACCACCGCGTGCAGGTGTTCTCGTCCTCCGGAACCTTCATCTTGGCGTTTAATTTGCCTTCTGCGGAAAGTGCTGATGACGGCAAGCGCGATGACTTGAAGGCCGACACGCCGCACTGGGTGGACTGGGCGGGGGACTGGGATGACCGCATGCCGCTGGGCAATCCGGCCGGCATCGCGGTCGACCAAGCGGGCGACATCTTCGTGGCCGATGCCAAGGGCGGACGAGGGCTTGAGTTCTCGTCTACGGGTTACTTGCTGCTGACTATTCCTATTTCGGAGGCAGGCGTTGCGTCGCCGCAAGACAATAACGGGGGCGGCCATGACTCCAGGCATGGCCCGGGGCATGACCAAGACCACGAGCATCCAGGGGTTACCCCAACTGCGCGGCCCTATGGGATCGCGGTCTCCGCGGACGGCAGCCGCATTTACATCTCTGACGCGCGCTCGTCCCGCATCCTGGGCTTTGACGCCCTGGGCGATCAGATTCTCTCCTTCGGCAGCCGCGGACACATCCCGGACAACAAGGCGCCGCCTGCAAACATCGTCTTCGACAAGCCCGCGGGCTTGTCGCTTGCGCCGGACGGCGCTCTCTTGGTCGCCGATCGCAACAACGACCGCGTCGAGCGCTTCGGGTTGCCTAACGGCCGGCCGACCTTGGTCGTCCCCCCGCCCAGACCCTGCTTTAACAAGATTTCAGACGTGGTGGACTACGACCTGGGCGGCGACGTGAGCCGCTCGGACGACGCGGGCGTCACGGTCCCCGCGGGCGCCATCGACCAGGACATGCAGCTCTCGGTCTCGACCGTCATCCCAACGGACATGTCCCAGATGGACGCCATGATGCAGACGGCCCAGAAAAACGGGGCCCAGCCGGTTGACCCGCCGGTGGACTACGAGCCCGAGGGAACGCAATTCGCCAAACCGGTCACCCTAACCCTGCCTTACAACGCGGACTTGGTCGCCCAGGCGGGCCTGCCCGAGACCGCCGTCCAGGTGAACTACTGGAATCCCACGCAGCAGCAATGGCTGCCATTGGACTCGACCGTTGACCCCGACAACCATACGGTCACGGCCCAGACCAGCCACTTCTCCCTCTACCAGGTGCTGACCTCGACTTCCGTGACGCCTCTCGCGCTCATCCCGGCCAACGGCGGGGCGACGATCTTCAACGTCTACAACTTCCCCAATCCCTTTGATCTGGTCTCTAAGACCGTCACCACCATCAACGGGGCCGGGGCGCAGGTGGTGCGCGGCACCATGATCGCCATCTCTTTGCCGCCCAACATCTCGGGCGGGGGAGAGATCAAGATTTTCAACATCGCGGGCCATCTGGTCAAAACCATCGCTTTGGGCAGCCTGCAGGGCGGCAACTACTACTACCAGGAGTGGGACGGAACCGATGACGACGGCCGCGACGTGGCCAGCGGGGTCTACATCGGCGAGCTCAAGGTCGGCGGGCAAACCAAGATGTTCAAGATGGCGCTCATCAAGGGGTCGAACCTGTGAGGACTGCTTCTCTAGCCGCCGCCGCGCTCTTTGGCGCGCTCTTGGGAGCGCCGGATGCGTTCGCCGCTCCGGCCGCAGGCACCAGCGGTGCGCAGTTTTTGGAAATCGAGCCCGGCGCACGGCCTGCGGGCATGGGCTACGCTTTCTCCGCCATCGGCGGCGACGCCAACGCGGTCTACTATAATCCAGCCGGACTGGCCAGTTTGAAGCATGTCGAAGCCACGGGCATGGAGGATCAGTACTTCCAAGGGGTCAACTACGACTTTGCCTCTGTGGCCGTGCCGATCTCGCGATTTATGAAGGATTCGACCGCTGACTACGGCGTCTTGGCCGCGAGTCTCTATAATCTGTCGGTCGGCGGCATCCAGCAGCGTGGCCTTGTTGAGACCGTATCACCCCAAGGCACTTTCTCGTCCCAGGACTACGCTTATGCCTTAAGCTACGCTTACAACCTGGGCAAAGGGCTGTCCTTGGGCGCTTCGGGCAAGATCATCCAGTCGGATCTGGATGGCTACAACGCCTCGGGCGAGGCCTTCGACGCGGGCGCGCTCTACCGCAAAGACAAGCTCTCTTTGGCCTTGGGCGTACGCGACCTGGGGCCTGGCTACGGCTTTGCGGGGCAGGCCGACCCTTTGCCACGGACGTGGTTCTTAGGAGCGGCTTATGTCATCTTGCCCGGGTGGACGGGCGCCTTTGAGGGAGATTTCCCCAGGGACGCGGACCCAGCTTATTCCTTCGGCACTGAGTATGCCTACTCGTTTACCAAGAAAATAAGCGGCGCCCTGCGCGCGGGCTACGCGAGCCAAAACACGGATGCGGGGGGATTCTCTGGAGCGACGGTCGGTGGCGGCCTAGGCTACGATGGGGTGCGCTTCGACTTCGCCTTCGTGCCCTTTGGTGATCTAGGCAATGAGTACCAGTATTCTCTTACTGCCAAGTTTTGACTGGTCACCTTTGCCCACTACTTAGTTTCTGCTCGGGAAGTTTGCAATTTTCTCGTTGGGAGCCGCCCACCGGCCGGCTTTGTTCCGGCCTCGAATTGCACGCAATCGGCTGAAAATCCCCGAAAACCCTGCAATTCGACTTGACGGCGATCTCCGGTTTTGATCGAATACGTTGACCGGAGGAAAATCCCATGTATAGTTTCTGCTCGGGAAGTCCGCCATTTTCTCGTCGAGAGCCGCCCATCGGCCGCCTTCGCTCCCATCTTGAATTGCACGCAATCGGCCGAAAATCACCGAAAACCCTGCACTTCGACTTGACGGCGATCTCCGGTTTTGATCGAATACGTTGACCGGAGGAAAATCCCATGTATAATCCCGAAGACCCCCAAGACGAGTTGACCGACCTGCCCTTCGCGCAATTCATCTTCGACCAGAATCATCCCTTGATCCGGCTTGCCGCCGCCATCGATTGGAAAAACCTGCTGGAGCGGCTCCAGGTTTTCTACAGTCCCGACCAGGGAGCGCCGTCCACGCCCCTGCGCGCCCAAGCAGGCACGCTCATGCTCAAGCATCTCAAGAACCTTCCCGACCGGGAAGCGGTAGGCTTGGTCCTGGAAAACATGTACGCCCAGCGCTTCTGCGGCCTGGGTCCCGCCCAGGTCTCCGGCTACATGAACCCGGCCAGCGGGCCGGCCAACTTCCGGGCCAAGATAGGGCCCCAGGGCATGGCCCTTATTGAGGAAGCGCTTGCCGCCGCCGGAGGGAACAAGCCCCGCAAGCGCGGCACGAAGCTCATCTTGGATACCACCTGCGTCCCTGCCGACATTCTCTACCCCACCGACATCCGGCTCTTGGAGCGCTGCCGCCGGGCGGCTCTGCGCCTCTTGCGCACGGCCAAGAACTTCGGGATGAAGGCGCTCTACCGCACCTACAACCGCACGGCGCGCAAAGTCTTCGTCCAATTCTCCAAGCTGGGCAAGCCGGGCGAGAACAAGCGCCGCCGGGTCCACAAGCGGATGTTCCAGTTTGTGCGGCGCAACTTGAAGCAGCTCGCGGACCTGCGCCGCCAGGCGAGCCGGGAACTCGGTCCGCGCTGCCCAACCGATACGGGCGCGCGCGTCTTTCTTCAAGAGCTCAAGAGCGTCGAGAACCGCATACGCCTCATTCTCCATCAGCAGAAGCTCGTGCGCCAAGGAGTCGTCCATATCCCCAACCGGATCGTCTCCTTCCACAAGGATCATGTCCGCCCCATCGTGCGGGGCAAGTTCCCGCTCTCGACAGAGTTCGGCCCCAAGGTCCTCTTCGGCATCGTCCGGGGCCGCGTCTATCGCGTCGCCTCCTTCCAGAACAACATGGCGGACGCCTTGATGATCGCGCCCGCCCTGCGCTGGTTCAAGCAGCGCTTCGGCCGCCTGCCCAAGGAAGTCCTGGGCGACCGCGGCTTCTACGCCCGTTGGCGCTCGCGGCTCTTGCAGGCCATGGGGATTGTCCCGGGACTCCAGCAGCGGGGCAAGGCCGTCGAGACCTCAACGTCGTGGCGCAGGATGATCCGTCAGCGGCTGGTCATTGAAGCGCGCATCTCCCTGGGCAAGCGCAAGTTCGGCTGGAACAAGTGCCGGGCCAGAATCCCGGAACACGAAACATCGTGGATTGGGCTGGGCGCGGCCGCGATGAACGCCCACCTGGCCTTCGCGGCCCAGCCGTCCTGAGTTTTCCACCGTTTCCACAGCCGCTCTACGCCGCACGCCAAGGAGGTGATTTGACCCGATGAGGGTAAAAACGGGCCGGGCTGGGCGCGAGGACGGGGATTCCGGGGCCGCGGCGGGTTAAAAACGCGGCGCCGACGTTCCCGGCGGGGGACACGCGCTCCGGCCGGCGCGCCTCTTCAGACTTCCCGAGCAGAAACTACTTAAAAGAGCCAGGTACTTTTTTGCATATGGATCATTGGGCAAGCCCGGCTCGGCAGATAAAATTGTCTTCGCTTTAAGAATATGGCCAAGTGCTGCCTCGTCCATGGCCCAATAAACCCGCGTGGCCGGATATCGCGGATATATCCGGTATAGACGCTTATAGGCCTTTGCCGAATCAGCCCAATGATGAAGATTAAATTGGGCATAGGCCAGATTCTGCCAACTGTCAGTATCATTAGGTTGCAGACTGATCGCATGGGTTGCCAAACTGACTACAGCAGGCCAGTCGCCGATGTTGGTCATAGCCCAAGCCCATTCGGACCATGCCGGAGAGTAGGCGGGAGTTAGCTTGATGGCAAACTGGAAACACTTCATGGCATCCTTCCAATCGTTGTTCTTTCCGAATGCCACGCCCAGATTAACATAACCTTGTTGCGCCGCCGGTTCATGCCTGCCGGCTCGCATCAGTTTCTGCAGTTCGGCCATGTCGGCATGCTGGAAATAAGAGGCCTTTATTGAAGCGACCAAAACGGCGGTCGGCCAAGACGGTTGGAGGCTCTCGCTGGCTTCCGCGGCCTGTAAAGCCTTTTCTGAATCACCTCTATTTAAATAGTACAGGGCCAGCTTACCCTCGATATCCGCGTGCTTGACGTTTGCTTGCCGTACAAGAACATTATTCCCTAAATTTAAAATAACAAAGGCATTTCGCATATTCACATTAACGGCTTGCTCGGATATGTCGGCGCATTCGGCGAGTTTCCCTTCTTTTATCAGAATAGCGCACGCAGCGATGCTCGAATCATAATAAAGAGGATTGGAAGGCGGTATTTTGCGGTAGTGCACCAGGGCTTTATTCAATAAGCCTCGGCTTGCTAAGATATCCGCCAGAGCGTCCTCTGCGTATGCGTCTGTGGGGTCTAATATTAAGGCTTCATGATATTGCCTAATGGCTTCTTCAGGCTTGCGGCTTGCCGCCAGCGCAAGCCCCAAAATGAAGTGTCCACGGGCGCTGCTGGGATCCAGCGATAATTCGTATCGCCATAGGGTTTTCGAATCATGCCATATTTTTGTTTGTTCCCAGGACAAGCAACCGAATACAGTTAATAGGCCTAAAGCGATGGTTGCGGAATAGGCATTAAACAAATAGGCCAAACATCCCCCTGAGAGAACCGCCCAGCCCAGACAGGGAAGATAGCTGTAGCGGCTCGTTACAAGGAAGTCGCCGAATTTCACGACGCCTAACACCGGAAACAGGGTCAGGATATAGAAGGCCCATAGGACGGGTCCGCTTTTCCAGCGGCGGCGCAAAAAAATGATGCCGATCGTAATGCCCGCAGCCAGAAGCAAATCCAAGGCGAACGGCCAACGCAGAAGGCTTATTCCAGGCGGTATCTGATAAAGGGGCAATAACCCAACAGGGTAAACTGTTTTCCAGAGGTAAAAAATCACTCCATAAGAGGCCTGCGCTAATCGAGCGCTCAAATCGTAGGATTGAATAGAAGACAGAGCGGGGCTTTGCGAGATGCACGCCGCAGAGCCAATTATCAATGACAAAATAAAGAAAGGGATTTTTTCAACCAATACGGATATCTTCTGCGGTGAAAGCCATTCCCATATGTCCAATTCCAACCGCCTCAAAGGATAAATGTCCAGGAGGATAAGCGCTATCGGAAGAGTTATCCCCATTGCTTTGGACAGGAGGGAAAGAACGAATGACGCAAAGGCGTAGATCATCCATTTTTTGGAAACAGCCCGGGACGCTGAAGCGGATTGCGCTTTTAGATAAAAAATCAGAGTCATCAAATAAAAGAGACCAGAAAGCACATCCCTCCTTTCGGTTACCCAGGCTACGGACTCGACACGCAAAGGATGAATCCCGAAGAATAGCGCGGAGAAAGCCGCAGCGAACAATAATGGGGACCTCTTAACCTCAGGAATGGCCATTTTAATGAGCTTCAAACTCAGGAAATAGACTAGAACGGCATTGGCTCCGTGCAGGAGGATGTTGGTCAAATGGTAGCCGAACGGGTTAAGCCTCCAAAGTCTATAGTCCACCGCAAAGCTCAGCCACAGCAAGGGCATATATGACCCTTGATAAAAAGTACTGAACATCCACCGAATATTAGCCCAACCCAACCCGTGGTAAGCGGTGCAACCAAGAATCAGCTTGTCATCATCCCAGTTGACGAAACCGCTTTTTAAGGAGGGAGAAAAAATCAGGAAAACCGTTGAAAAAATGAAGAGGGGGATAGCCCAGTCGAGATATGTAGACCAAGTCGCAGCCTCATTTTTATTCTTCGGCTCGTCTGCCAAGCGCGGACTCATGGAGGAAGATTTTTATACAAAATTAAGAGTGCGTATTCTTTTACTGATAACCGTGCTGACACAGCTGGCGACGTGGGTGACGGCGGACACCAGTGCTTTATGGTGGTCCCAGAAATTCGGACCAGGGGCTAAGGTGCTAAAATTGGCCTAAAATGGGGATCATATGCTTATCCACTTGACGCCACCAATTTTGATAAAACCTATTGAAAATGCGGCAGAAACTCACGTCCCAGGGTTACTCCATTTTCCCGGGAACCATCGGGGGCATTCTTTCCCCAGTCTCTTGATTTTATCGTCCCGATTGAAGCCTCACAAGCCACTTCCCGCGAATTTGGTGGCGTCAAGTGGATAAGCATATGGGGATCAAAAAGATGCAGGGCAAGCGCAGGAAGCACAGCGCCGAGTTCAAGGCACGCGTGGCCTTGGCGGCGCTGAGGGAAGATCAGACCATCAACGAGGTGGCCTCGCATTATGAGGTCCACCCGCATCAAGCGGGGCAATGGAAGCGACGGGCCGCGGAAGGCTTGCCGCAGTTGTTTCTTAACGGCAGCTTAAAGGGCGCCGGGGATCGCGAGGCGGAGCAGGCGCGGCTCTACGAGCAGATCGGGCGGCTGAAGGTGGAGCTGGACTGGCTAAAAAAAAAGCTCTTGCCTGGGACTTGAGGAGCGCCGCGTCATGATCCAGGCTGGACACCCCGAACTCTCGGTGAGGCGGCAGTCCATATTTTTGATTTGAGGCTCACTGAGACCGTGGAACATCAGGATTGCGTTATTCCAAATAGGCCTTCAGTTGTAGCTCAATATAGGCCCTTCGGCACTTGAGGGTCCCTCAAACCGGGGTTATCCTGTCAGCAACTGGCAGGAGTTGGACCTGTGTAGCTTGGGGAAAAGGCCCCAGGGAATCCACGACCCGGCCGTAACCGGGTGCGACCACGGGAAACGAGTCAAATCGTTTCCCGTTTTTTCATGGCCGAAAGGCGTGAAAAGACGGGAGCAGGAGGGAAAATATGGGAACTCTGCCCTGTAGCGTGGACATCCGCACGACGCCGCGGCTGGAAGACGCCTCTATTTCATCTCTACCCAGTCGCGGCTGGAAAGCCCTGCTGAAATTGGTTCACCGGGACTTTCCTTACTGCACCATGTACGGCGTCCGGGTGGGGGACGGCTGCATCGTCTCCTGCCGGGATATCCAAACGAGCCTGATGTTTGGTCCGGCCAAGGATATGGGGGCGCAGGAGCCTCCCTTTGACGAGCACTGGCAGGCCTTGATGGCATTGTGCGTTAAACTTGATTGGGGAGAGCTCAAGGAGCTCTCTTTCCATGCCGGTCGGCCGGTCAACGCGCGGCGCGTTGAAGGCGGCCGGCGGTTCAGCCGGTTTTAGACCCGTTTTTCGTTGGACGATTTGCCGGAATATTGCGCTGTTCGGCCCGCGCGGGTTGACCCCCGCGCCCGGCCCCTGGAATAGGGAAAAGGGACCTTTGTTAAGGTCCAGCCCGGTTTCCGCGGTTAAAGACCGCCCGAAGCCGGAGCGACGAGCGCGATAGCGGCAGGGCACGCGGGATTTTGTCCCGCGGTCTAAAAACTAAAATCGCTTAGCCCACCGAACACCGGCGGCTGGTGAAGGGATGGTGCCTTCATGGCCCCGGTAAACAACGTCGTACCCGCCGTTAATCACCCCGCCGAAGACGCCGCGCTGGTTGAACGCGCGGCCCGCCGTCTGATCCAAGGATCGCCCGAGGAACTGCGTCAGCGCATCGTTGACGATCTCCTGGCCAAGCTCGCGAAGGAAAAGAGCGAACGGGAATCCCGTGGATTAAACCACTGGGAGAATTACGCCCCGCGATATCTCCGGGTGCTGGTGCGCAGCGCGGCCAACACGGAGGCGTGGCGCCGCCGGCGCATCGACGCCTTGTTCAGGAGATCCCATGACCGCCTCCTCAACCGGGCGGAAAGGAGGTTGGGCTCGCGGGAAGAAGCGCAGGACGCCGTGAGCGAGGCCTTTGTCCGGACAATGCGCGGCAAGACGCACGGCCAGCATCTGAACCGGACTCTCAGGGACGTGATGGCCAACAGGCTCCGGGACTGCGGCAACGAGCGCAAGCTCTTCGTCAGCCTGGATGCGCTCATGTCCGCCGTTGAGCGCGATGAGTCCGCATCGGAGGAAACGGCCGTCGCGGCCTTCAAGGCGTCCTGGCCGGGGGAGGGCACGAGCGACCCCGTGGAGATACTGATGGATCGGCGAAAACGGCGTGCGAAACCCCTCATGGTAGCGCAGGCGAAAAATAACAAGAAAATGCGCCGCGCCCGACGAGCGCGATGGACCGACGAATTGAAAAAGTCGCGTCCAAAACAGGCTGCTCGCGGGGATAAATAGGTAGAGGGCCGGGCAGCCTGGTAGCCAGTCAGGCAAAACGCGGGAAGCATTAAATCCCCACCTGCCACGGCCCAATCGCAAGACGCGAAGCATTAAAAGCGGGAAAGCGGCCGGTAGTAAGCTGCGAGAAGGCGAGCGCCGGCGCTTAAAAGTCCGGGAGAGAACGAGGAAAAAGCCGGCGCGGAGTTCGTAAATGACGGCTCTGGAAGGCGGAAATAACCGCGGAGCATCGCGGAAATAAATCGTGGAGGTCAATATGGACGCTCAAGAAGCGACGGAAAATAACTCCAAGGAGACGCGCGGACGGCCGGGCAAGACCATCCGCTTGGTAATTGATTTGCCGGCCGCCGACGCGCACGCGGCGCACTCGATGGCGGGAAAAAGGATGCGGCATTTGGGGGAATATGTCTCGCTTGAGCGCATTGTTTCCGAGGCTGTAGAGGCCTATTGCAAGCCTCAGGGCGCGGAGTCGGCGGACTAATGAGGCCCCTGAACAGCCGGCCGGCCCACGGACAAACCCACGGACATGTCCGCAGGCGCGTCTGTGGGCTCTGCGGCAAAGCGGCGCATAGAAATATCCAGGTTTTTGCTGCCCAAATGCGCCCTCTTCTCAATCGGCTTCGCCGATTTCGCCGCCCGACCCCGCTCCCACAACGACTTAATAATGAGTGGTGTGGGATGGGACCGGGGTCGGGTGGACAGAGGGCAATGGCAGCAAAAACCTGGAAGCAATATTTGCAGGAGAGCAGAGAGTTAAAGAGTATTTTTTTACGAAATGAGGGTAAGGATACCTTGGGTTGGAGATTTATTTTGAAGGGTTCTGGTTCTTAATTATGAGAATTCAACTGAAGGGAAAGGAGTGGGAACTGACTCAAAGGGAGTTGCAGGCGATGGCCGGATTGGAGAAGTGGGGAGTCCTGGGCCTGGGCCAGCTTTACGGCCTGGCCGTGGAGACAACCGGCGATGTTAGGGACCGGGTCGAGCGATTTTTCAACGAAACGCACCGCCGGGATTACGGCAGGTGGTTTACACAGAGGCTTACCAAGTTGGTCCGGCGGGGGCTCATTCATGAACATTTTTACGTTAATCACCGGAAAGTTTTCACGCTGGCGGAGGCGGGGCACAAGAAGCTCGGGCTCGCCGGCTTGTCGAACTTGGAGGTCTTGAGGGATTCCGTCTCCGAGGATTTTCTGGACCACGAACTAACCGTCGCCGCGGTCGGGCTGGTTTTACAGGAGATACACGGTCTGAGGGTGCGGACGGAGCGCGAGCGTTATAAGCCAAATAGACGCGGCGGCCGGAGCCCGGCGCCGGAGCGCGCGATTTCCGACCTCTGGCTCTCCGCGGCGCGGCCCAGGGCGATTGAAGTGGAATTTACTCAAAAGTCGGAAAGCCGGTACAAGGAAATTTGGGACGCCTATCGCCTCCGCCTCCCCGCGGGAGGCGCGGTGCTCTACCTGACCGCCTGGCCGGACGGGGTGCCTTGCATTCTAAAGCACGCGCGCCGGCATCGGGCGGAGTTCGTTTTTGCCTGCGGCTTGCGCGAGTTCCGCCGAGCCTGCGGCCGCTCAATTTTTACCGCTCCTGGCGGCGAAACCTTCCGGTTGATCGAAGCCGGCCCCGATACGGACCCGGTTGACCGCCACGCCGCCCCCGCATCCATCGGGCGGCAGCAGTCTGTTGCGTCGCCAGAGAGCCGGCTTCATTCTCATCCCCTGATGGCTCCTTCCAAGATATTGGATGGCACTGTTCCTTCGGGACTGATGGCTCCCTCCGCGCTCCTGGAAGGAGAAAAAGGGGAGCGCGTCATATGAATCGAATCATCGTGGTCGCCCTCATCGGCCTTGCGGGCTCCGGCCTGGTTCTGGTCCGCGCCGGGTACAGGAAGGAGGGCGCCTCCTTGTCCGGCCTCGCCCTCTTTCTGCTCTTGGGGCTGCTCCCTTGGGGCGCGATTGGTTTTCTCATGAAGCACGACTTGGCTTTCAGGCATTGGGCGGCGGGGCGGATGCTCCATATAAAGGAAGGCTGGTTCGGATTCTCCGCCGCCGCCGGGCTCATCGCCGGATTATTCATCGGCTTTCCCCGGCGCGGGGGGCGCAAGGTTTGGTGGAGCGAGCCATCGGAATCATCCCGGGTGGACAAACTATTAAGGAAGAGCCTGGAGGGGGGCGCCGCTTCATCAGCGTTCATGGGGATAGCCAACGGCGGCCGGAAGGTTTACCTGGGCCCCTTGGAGCGCCAGAGGCACATGCAGGTGGTGGGGCCGACGCGTTCGGGAAAATCGCAGCTTCTCTTCGCCTTGGCGGGCCAGGACATGAAGCGCGGCATGCCGGTCTTCTTCATGGAGGCCAAGGGCGACCGGGGGGATTTCGACCAGTTCTTGAGGCTGGCCTCGATGTCCGGCCGGGTGGAGGACGTGAGGTATTTCAACCCTCATGACGGCCGCTCCATGACCTTTAATCCCATCAGGAGGGCGCCGGGCCAGGACGCGACCGCCATCGCCAACCAGATCGCCCGCGCCATCGGCCGCGAGCCCACCTCTTCCGGTGAGGGGCAGGATTACTACCGCTCGGTCGACTACGCCAAAATCCAGAACATGGCCGAAATCTTCTGCTCGACCGGCAAGCAGTTCACGTTCAAGGACTGCTTCAACTACTTCAGCTTCCCCCAGGCGCGCACGGAGCTATTCAAGCTGGTGGCCGACCGGCGGCTGGTGGGCATCGCCGGCGAGCAGTTCAAGGCGGCTCCTGATTCGACTTCCTTGACCTCGGCGTTGAGGCCCTGGACAACGGGTAATTTAGGAGCGCTGCTCAACAGCTATTCGCCTCAAATCAAGATCGAAGAGGTGTTCGATTCCGGCCAATTGGCGTATTTCGCCGCGCCCATAGGCTACCTCCAGGTCTTGGCCAACCCCCTGGGCCGGATGATCATCTCGGGGCTGCTCTCGGTGGCGTCCTTCCGCCAGAAGGCCAGCCCGAAGCCGCCGCCGGCCTCGGTCGTCATCGACGAGTTCGCCGAGTTCGCCACGCCCGTCTTCGCTTCCTTTATAGCGACCGTAGGCTCGGCCAAGCTCTGGACGACCCTGTCCCATCAAGACCGCGGCCAACTAAAGAAGGTCCGCGGCATGGACGCCGACGCCTTCGCCTCGGCGGTCTACAACAACACCTCGGGCTGCAAGATTTGCTTCCGAACGCCGGACCCTCAGGACGCCGAGTTCTGGGCCGGTTCGGTCGGGACCTACCGCACGACGGACGACACCGAGCGCGTTGAGCGCGGCTGGCTGGGCGTCAAGGGAACGGGAGAGATGTCCCGGCGGACGGTCGAGCAATTCATGGTCCATCCCAACGCGCTCAAAAACCTCCGCCCCGGCTCGGCCTTGTTCTTCGCCCCCGGCATCGAGCCTTGCCTGGCGCGCAGCGCCAGGGTGTTTCATCTTGCCCATGACGGCCCCCTGCCGGAGCTGCCGCCCGTGACGCCGCCCTTCGAAGAAGGGCTCGACCTCGAAAAATACGTCAAGGATCCCGGCGGGGCCGCTCAGTTCAACGAAGAAGGGATGACCACGAGATGAACGGCCGCGCCAAGACCATCATCGCGGCCGCGCTTCTCTTCGTTTTAGCTCTGGGCCGCGCTTGGGCGGACTCCTACGTCCTGCAAAGCACGTTCACTTTGCCTTTTTCCTCCATCGCGGCGATGGACCGTGACTCGGCGGGAAATCTCTACGTCCTGGGCTTGCCCAACGGCTCGACGAACTATGCCGTGGACGTTTATCAGACGCCGGACTTGACGCCCGCTCTCTCCTTCGCCGTCGGCGTCTCTTCCCCCGTCGCCTTCGCGGTCGAGCCGGACGGCATCGTCGACGTCCTGGGCGCCGGCAATGGGCTCGTCCTTGGGCGCTTCACTAATATCGGCGGGCAGGTCTCGGAAGCGGACTACGCCATCGGCACTTACCCCGCTCCCTACACCATCCCGCAAATCATGTCCTGGGCGATAGACAAGAGCCAGGGCCGGATTTACCTCTCCTATCAGTTTACCCAGACCTATTACTCGCTCCAATGCATTGGCTGCGCGAGCGGCCCGGCGAGCGCGACAATCGGCGTCATCGACGAGTACGACATGCAGGGGAACTACCTGGCGCAGCTTAAAATGCCGGGCAACAGCAACTCGGGCGGCAGCTGCTACACGCCTTCAAAGATGACCACGGACTCGCAGGGAAACCTCTACGTGGCCGACCCGGCCTGCGGACAAATCGTGGTCTTTTCCGCCGCGGGGACGGTTGAGAACTCGCTGCCCGCTTCCCAGTGGATGGAGAACGGCTCGCCCTCGGTCTTCTGGACCGATCCCTCGGACAACCTCTATATCGGCGAGCCGTCCTGCTCCGCAAACGGCTGTTCCCAGGACGTATCGCAGGTTCCCTCGGGAGCCCAGACGGTCTTGGCGACGGCTGACCTCGCCTCCACGGCCGGCGTGGCCTTCGACGGCCGCATTATCTATTCGGCCCCGGCCTCGGGCGGGACGCTTAACCGCTGGGTCATCAGCGAGGCGCCGCCGGTCCCGAGCGTGTCATCGCCCCTGGGCCTGCAAGTCCAGCACTCCTCTTGGAGCGCTTTGACATGGCAGGCCGCGCGGACGGCCAATGGCGATGCCATCCTCTACTCGGTCTATTTCTCCAGCGTGCCGGACGACCTGGTCCTCATCGGAACCACGAGTGCCACCTCCTTCGACACGCCGGACCTGCATTTCGGGACGGCCTACTACTGGCGGGTGGTCGCGCAGGACACCTATGACGGATTCCCTCTTCTGACCTCGTCGAGCCTGATTCTTAATTTCAGCCTGGAGTTGCTCAATAACCCGCCTGGAGCTTTTAGCGTCGCTTCAGGGACTGGAACCGAGGTCACGAGGAGCACGTCCGTGGCCGTGGGCTGGCAGGCATCCATCGACCCCGACGGCGACGCCGTCGTTTACAACGTCTCTTTCGGCTCCGCGGCGGGTTCTTTCTCCCTAGTTGAGACAACCTCGACATCGCAGGACTTCGGCGGGCTTTTTTTCGGGACCACCTATTACTGGTCCGTGGCAGCGGAGGACATTTATGGGGCCACGACGACGGTTTCGGGAGGTATGCAGAGCTATCTTCCGGTTTTCCTAAACGATCCGCCTCAAGCCGTCCAGTTAGCCGTTCCATCACCGCAGATTCAAACGATGAGCGACCAGGCCGTCCTCTCCTGGCGGCCGGTCAACGATCCGCAGTCGGACCCCATCACCTACACCGTGAGCCTGGGGGCTTCGCCGCAAAACCTCGCGCCCGTCGCCGACATAAGCCAGAGCACGCAAACGGGCGCCTTTTCCCTTGAGGCCTTGCCTTCCCAAGTCAGCGCGTCGCCGGAACTTCAAACAAACGGCGGTTCCATCCAAGTGACCTTCAACGGGCTCAGCTATTACCAGGACTACTACGTGAGCGTCGCCGCGGCCAATCCCTACGGGGCCTCAAGCGTCTCACCGCCGCAAAGCTTCTCGCTCTCCTCCGCGCCTAGTTTTCCCAAGGCTTACAACTACCCCAACCCCTTCAGCCCTGAGCAGGGCGGCACCAATATCGTCTTCAACACCCCGGCCTCCGGTTATCACAAGGCCACGGTCGAGATTTACTCCGAGTGGCAGGACTTGCTCTTCAAGCGGGATTACTACGGCATCCCGCCCGGCGTGAGCCAGGTGCATTTCAATGGGCGCGACCGCTACGGCCGGGATTTCTTCGACGGCAGCTACGTCTGCCGGGTTGTTTTCTCGGGACCCTCCGGCAGCCAGGGGTCGGCGACCCAAACCTTCTACATGCTGGTGGTGAAGTGAGAGGAATCATTCTCATGTCACTAATGGTTTCCCTGGCTTATCCGGTAAAAGCTCAGGTTGCGGCGGCGGGAAGCCAGCTCTTATCCCAAGGCCCCGGGGCGCGGGCCGCGGCGCTCGCGGGAGCGGTGGTCTCTACCGTCCATGACCCCACGGCGCTTTACTGGAACCCGGCGGGCTTGTCCGGCGCGGGGGGCGCGCTCACGGCCGAGCATCTGTTCTTGTTCGGCGGCGCGCGCTACGACTTCATCGGGCTCTCTGTCCCGTCGCCGTTGGGGACCTTTGGCATAGGGGTATTGCAGCTCAACCGCGACAACATCGTGGCGCGGACCGCGATTGACGACCCGGGCTATGATGTCTCCAACACGCAGTCCGTTTATATGGCGGGCTACGGGATAAACATAGGCCGTCACTGGTCGGCCGGCGCGACCGCCAATGTCCTGGATTTCAACCTCGCGGGGTACTCGGGGATGGGCTGGGGCTTGGACGCCGGGACCCAGGGGCGCTATTGGGCCGACCAATTCTTGGGCTTGAATCGCGTCGCCTGGAACGTGGGGGCGGACGTGAAGAACTTGATCGAGCCAAGCGTCACGCTGATCGACGCGGCCGATACTTATCCCCGCGAGTTCCGCGCGGGAGCGGCCATGTCGTTCCAGACCGCCTCGCGGCCTTTGGGCTCCGGCGTCATCGAGCACGACCGCGCCGGCGTCATGGTCTCTTTTAGCCAAGTCGCGGGCGCGCCGGGGCTTGAGCCCGCCATCGGGCTGGATTACGACTATCTGCACATCCTGACGGTCCGGCTGGGCTTTGACGGCTACCTCTCAACGGGTTTCGGCCTGCGCACGCCGGACGGACGCTTCGAGTTCGATTACTCCATGTCGGACAAGCCGCTCTCCCTGGACAACCGCTTCGCCTTGACCTACCGCTTCGCGCCCCCAAAAGCGCGGCCCGAGGAGATATACCAGGAAGTCGTGGATGAGGAGTTCGAGGCGGCCAAGGCGGAAGCGTTGGAAGCGGGACGGCAGAACTACGCCCAGGGCGAGGAGGATTTCAAGAACCAAGCCTACCCCAACGCCGAGAACGAGTTCGCCATGGCGGCATTCCTCGAACCGGACAGCGTCTTGCCGGAAAAAGCCTTGCGGCTGGCCAAAAGGGCGCGGCGTCTTGACGAGATAAGCCGGCTCTCTCATGAGGACACCCTCAACCCCGGCCCGGGGCAAGAAGAGCCGGCCTACGACAACATCACGGACCTTCTGAACTTGGACGCGGGCGTCATCGACGCTGGCGTCATCGACGCGGGCGGCGCGGACCGCCTGCTGCGCGTGCTGGAGGTTATTCGCGAGCGCGTGGGAGACGCGGCATACGACGGGTATTGCTCCGCGGCGTTCGATAAAGGGAACCTGGCCGCGCGGCGGCTCTTGGCGGTCGGCCGCGTCCAAGAGGCCAGGCAAATCGCGGACACGCTCAAAGTGGTGGAGAGCTCCGCCACCGCGCCGGAAGTCGCCGCTTTGGAGCAGGCGATCTCAACGCGGAGCTCCTCGCTGCGCGGCTCGTTCGACCGGCTCTACGGGCAAGACCAGAACGGCGCCACGCCGGCTCTGGCCCGCGCGGCCTTGGCGGCCTTGCGCGCCGTCCCTGGCGACCGGGGCGAGGTCAAAAAGGCCCGGAAAGCCTTGCGGCGCTACCGGGAGCAGCACCCCGAGCCCGTGCGCGAGAGCTTCTACCTTCAAAAGCTCTATTACCTGGCGGCCCTGGCCTATGCGAACCGGACGCAGGGAAGCCTCGGACAGGCCCAGGATTATTTGACGCAAATCTTATCGGACGACCCGGCCGATGCTCAAGCGGACCGACTTTTGGACGCCGTGTCCCTAGCCGCAAGCGTTAGTGACGCGCGCGTCGGCGACGCAGGGCCGGGAAATTAAGGCAGGAGGAAAACGTAATGCGAAAGAGAACGGAAAAGATGCTGATGACGGCGGGGACGGCGTTGATGTGCGCCGCTCCCGCCTTCGCGCAGTACTCGGGCAACACCGGCCAGGTGGGGAGCTTCCTTAGCTCGGCCGCGAACTGGCTGGTGAGCACGCTGGGGCCGGGAGTGTTCCTCATCGGCGTCATCATGGTGGGCGTGAGCCTGGCCATGGGCGACCAGGACGCCATGAGGCGGGGATGCTACGTCATCGGAGGCGGAGCGCTCATCTTCCTCTCAAGCTCGGTCCTGGCCATCTTGCAGTCCTTGACGGGGCACTGAGGATGCCCGTCCGTGCCGTGCCGGCCGGTCAACTGGCCCGGGAACTGCTGGAAAAAATAAGGAGGAATATGGAACACAACGAGAAGAATCGGCGTGAAGGGGACAGGAACGAGGCGTTCCTGATGGGGCGGCTCAAGGACAAGGCCGTCGTCCGGAACTTCGGCGAGGTCACGCGTGGCGAGGCCGGGGCAGCGGCCCAGGACAAGACCAGGGCGCAGTTCACCATCTTGGTGGAGCGGCCGGGCCGCGGCAAGCCCTTCTACGACTACGTCCTGGTCACGGCCTGGCACGAGCTCGCCCGCCAGGCCGCGGCGTTGGACAAGGGGGACGCGGTCGAGGTGGAGGGCCGCCTGCGCACCTGGCAAGGCGAGAAGGGCTGGGGCTGGGGCGTCGAGGCCGACATGCTCAAAGCGGCGGGCAAAGAGGCCTCGCGGCAGGAGGCGGACGCGGGCGTCGCGGCCGCGGGGGTCTAGGCGTGAGGGCTCCCCGCTCCGGGCGACCGGGGCGGGGACGCCGTCACGGACAAGAAAACTCATGGAACAGACAAAAGTCTACCGGAACTTGAACACGGCGGATAAATTCCTGGGCTTGGAGCTGGGCGACGGCGCCGCGCTCTTGCTCATTTTCTTCCTGGCCTTCCTGTTCAACCGCAAAGGCCTCTTCGTCAACTTCGCCGTTCTTTTCGCGGCCTATTGGGCCCTGCGGGCAGTCAAGCGCGGCAGGCCGGAGGGGTACCTGCTCGTCGCGCTGCGGCACGTGCTGACGAGCCGGTTCAAACGCTTGCCGGATTTCGATGAGATCGAAGAGTCGGGCGGAACGCCGTTTAGGCCGCGGCGGGGAAATACTCGTCCATGAACTCACGGGGAGTAAGTATTCTAACGCCCTCGAACGAACCTAAAGGCTTGATGTGCTTCATATCGCCGGTCACCAGGACGTCGGCCTTGGCTTCCAGGGCGCATTCTAAAATCCGGTTATCTGATTCTTTCTCGCTGATTATGGAAACCTGCTGTTTGGGTTCCACCACGTTGACGGACTGGCCGATGTATCTCGTCATCTCTGCCGCCTCTTCGGTGGAAAACCCGGCTTTCGCGGCGAGATTGCGGTTCAACTCGAATAAAATCCAGGGTGAAATAAAAACTTCGAACGCCTCCTCTTCCGCCAGTTCCCAAATCCGTCCCACGATTCCGCCGAAGCCGAACGCGGAAATCAGCACGTTCGTGTCGAGCACGACGCGCGGTTTACGCGCGGTCTTCATCAATCATTCGCTCGACATCCTCCAACGTCTTAATGCCCTTGGCTTCAAGACTCTTGGCCAGCTGCGTTCTAAGCTGCTTAAAGCGCTCTCTTCGGCCCACGTAGGAGCGCAGGGCCTCGCGCACCAGCTCGGATCTGGTCCGCGACTCTTCCCTGGCAATCCTCAACGCGCGCTTGGACAAGGGCGGCGGAAGGCTGACGGTCCATTGCTCCGTATTCCGTTCCATGATTTTCCTCCCCAAGAATTCAATTACATAGTAATGATAACAGGATATCCCGATTTTTTCAAGACAAGGTCTGACGGAGGCGCGGCATGAGCGCCCCCAACCAAATCGAGATGCGCTTGACCGGCCTTGGGGCCGCGTTCGGAATCAGGCCGGCGGGCGATGCGCCGAGTTTAAAAGGAATAAGGCTTTATGGACGGCTTATCGCAGAGGCAAGACGATCCGGGGAAAAGCTTGTCCTTGAAAACGACGAGAGAACGGCAGTCTTCCCCGATGGCGGAAGGAACGCTCAAGGCTTCGAAGCCGAGGCGGCGCGCCTCGCGAGCGAGGGCTTGCGTGAGCGAAAAATCGCCGGGCTTGACGAGATCGTTTCGAACCACGTTCAAGCGGGAGAGATTCCCATTATCGGTCAAATCGAGGCTGCGCTTAATATCAACGTGAAAAGTTCCTACGGCCTGGGGCGGGAGAAACCTGGAATTGCCGCCGACCTGCCTGAGCTTCTCCCGGCCGGCGCACGCGGGGCTCGAAGAGAGGTAAAGAACGCCGAACTCTCCCAAGGGGTTATAGCGCCATGAATGAAGGATGGTGTGCGCGATCTCGTCTATTTCGCTCCGATATCTTTCATCGACAATACGGAAACAGTCTCCCTGGACCTCGACTCCCGGAAAGAGCTCTTGAAGCGCGGAAAGATTCAAGCGGGAAAGCCGTAGCGGATGGAAGCCAGGGCGGAAAGCGCCTTATCCAATTCCGCGTCGGAACGGGCGCGAAGAATAGGCGGCATATTGTCCAGGTAGGGATTGGGAGCATTGAGCCAGTTTCGAGCCCCTTGCTCCGTAAGCGTCTCGGAGGCTTCATGAACCAATTTCTCGACCCGCTCCAACGGAATCAGGGTTTCAACCCGCACGGCGCCAGGCGGCCGTCGGCTCAGGCGGACCAACTGCGGCTCGGCCATGAGGCACGCGCTGGCCAACACGGTCGGCCTGATTCCCACGGTATTAAGAATCGCGTGGATTTTATCCCCAGCCTCTTTGGCCGGGATCATTCCTATCCGTGCGGCGGTTTTTCGTTTAGACCGGACTTTCATGGTTTTCATGCCTATCCTAATTATAACAGAGTCTTGACTATTGTCAAGACTTATTTATAACGATGAATAAAATCGAGCTCGGCCTCACGAGCCTCAGGACCGCGCTGCATGGTCCCAAGGCTCCGCCCTTGGCGCAGCACCTGAACCTCTGGAGCGTCGAGGACGACGTCTTGGTCGGCGTGAACCTGGATTACTCGACGGTCTATGAACTTGAGCCTGAGAACGCATTTTTGATGGAACCTTCGCGCTTCGAGCTTTTCAACGCGCAAGCCGGAGCCTTCCTGAACTCTTTGCCTCCCGGAGCGATCCTGCAATTCCTGGTGCAAATTAGGAAGGGCGACCCAGAGACGCTGCGCGATTACAAGGCGGCGGCGTTGGGCGGGAGCGGCGCGGGCGCGCGCGCCGAGGACGCGAGCGTCAAGGACGCGGGCATCCATGACGCCTGGTCGCGGACCATCATCGAGAAGAAGTGCGAAGCGATGGCGAACAAGTTCACCCAGCGCCGCAGGCATTTCCTCTTCGCCACCAGCCGGCCGCTGGGGGGCAAGGCTCCCATGACCTGGCTCATGCCCGTTTTCCGCAGGCCGCTTAAAGACCGCGCGGCCGATTTCCACCAGCAGCGCTTGCGCGAGCACGAAGCGCTTGAACGAATTATCTCGGAGCGGCTTGGGACGATGGGCGTCAAATTCCGCAAGCTCGGCGCGTCAGAGACGTTGGACCTCATCTTCGAGCACTTAAATCCCGGAAGAGAGCGTCAGGAGCTTAAATCGTTGTCGCCTTTGCGGACTCTAAGGGAGCAGGCGGCGTTAAGCCCGCTGCGCGAGGAGTTCGACTACGTCCAGGTCAACGACCGCTGGTTGCGCGGCGTGAGCCTGCTGCGCCTGCCGGAAGGCTCGCACCCGGCCTACACCCAGCGGGTCCTAAACTCCCTGTGGCCCGATTGCGACTTCGTGCTGACGGTTCACGCCTTGGATACAGAGAAGGCCATCTCAAGCCTGAAGCTTAAGAACAACATCACCAGGACGCTCGCCTTCTCGGCCTGGAGCAAGAACTACGAGGCCGAGCAGAAGCACCTGGAATTGGACGAGCTCATCACCGAGATGCGCGCCTCGGCGCAGAGGCTCTTTAGGTTTTCCATGTCGGTGCTGGTGCGGGGGAAAAGCCTTGATGAACTGCACGACAAGACCGGCCCCGTGCTGAGCGCTTTTAGGGATTTCGCCTCGGCCGAGGGGGCGTCTGACGACATGAACCATTTCCGGCTCTTCCTGCAATCCATCCCCGGTCACGCCGAGTTGAACGACCGCAAGTTCTACGCTCAGACCGACGCCTTGGCCGGTTTTCTGCCCTTGAGCGGCACGTGGCGCGGCTCCAAGGATAAAAAGATGCTCCTTGAGACCCCCATGGGCGAGCTTTTGTGCCTGGACCCGTTTGACCCGGAGCTTCCGGCCAAGCACGGCTTGGTGCTGGGAACCACGGGCTCGGGCAAGTCCTTCACCGTCAATTACCTCCTCAACAACTTCATCATCTCCTCGCCCGACAACCATGTCGTGGTCATTGACGTGGGCGGCTCCTACCGCAAGATGGCCAAGGCCTTCGGGGGAGAATACCTTGAGGTGACGCTCTCGGAGCGCTACGGCTTCAACCCGTTCCCTTTAAGAAGCCGCTTGGCGCCGGGCGGCGTTTACGATGACGACGCGGTGGCCTATCTATCGCTGCTCATCTCCCGGATGTGCGTAAGCGCGGGCAAGGCCGTCTCGGTCAAGGAACAGGGATTTCTGGAGCGCGCCATCAAGAACGCCTACGCCCAAAAAGAAGAGGTCGTGCTCTCTGACGTGCGCGAGGAGCTCTACCGCCTGGCCTCGGAGCGCCCGGCGGCCAAGGATTACGCGGACTCCTTGGAGCTCTGGACCACGGGGATGTACGGCCGGCTCTTCAACCGGCCGGGGAGCTTGAACGTGGACAATCGCCTGGTGGTCTTCGACCTCCAGAACCTGGAGAACCACGCCTCATTGCAGGCGGTCTACTTCTTCGTCATCCGCTCGATTCTGTGGAGCAAGCTCCAGGACCGCAGGCTGCGCAAGATGATCGTCATCGACGAGGGCTGGAAGTTCTTCAACGACGAAACGGGCTCCGAACTCATCCAGAATCTCTACCGCACGGCCAGGAAGTTCAACGGGGCCGTATTCTCTGTCTCGCAGTCGCCAAAGGACTTCCTGGACACCAAGGCCGCCGCGGCCATCGTGGGCAACAGCTACGTCAAGTACGTCCTGAAGCTCACCAAGGGCCACGAGCTCCTAAGCCAGTTCGACCTGAACCCCAACGAGATAGACGCGGTCAAGTCCCTGGAGTCCAAGCCCGGCTTGTTCTCTGACATCTTCGTCAAGTTCGGCGCGCACCCGCTGGTGGCCCGCATCGAGCCCGGGGATCTCGACTACTGCATCTGCACCACGGACGCCAACGACTACATCAAGGAAACCCGCCTGCGGGAGAAACATCCCGGGCTCTCGGAGCAGGAACTGCTGCTTACGCTCGCGGACATGCGTGGCGGCGGCGCATCGGCCAATGCCGCCCGCGAACAATGGCGGCCGGCTGACGGGAGGACAAGATGATCGCGCCAAATCCCCGCGGATGGGAACCTACGGCTCGGGAATATTCAAGTCCCGGCAGATTTTACGGGCCAGGAAATCCCCGATTTCAGAATGCCGGGGAACCGCCGAGACTTTATTGCTCAGAGGATTTAGATACAAAGAGTGGCGGGATCCTTCCCGAAGAAAGCGGCAACCCTGCGCCGTCAAATGGCGCAACAGCTCGCGCCGCTTCATCCCACGGCGATGGAAATAGGCTCTTCAATGGCCGAACGGCGATGAGCTTTGTGGGCAATGGCCCTATTGGCCGCAAGAACCATCTCAAGAGCTTCCTTCAAGTTCTTTTTGGCCTCGGCCAGAGTCCGCCCCTGGGTATTGGCGCCGGGAATCTCCTCCACGTAGCCGACATACCACTTCCCTTCCTTAAAATAAACGGCGTTGAATTGGCCGATCATCGGGGTTAGTGTAACATGGGCATGAGTGAAAATCAAGAGGTGCGCTCGGAGGTTTTTTCCTTATTTCCCCGTCGGGAGGTGACTATGATGAACCGGATATCAGCCGCCCTGCTGCTTCTCGCCATCGCCGCGCCGCCGGCCCACGCGCAGTTCCTGGTAGGCTCGGTCGTCAGCGGCGTGCAGGCCGCCCAGGAGGAGGCCTTCGAGGCCTTCATGAAAATACAGCTGGTGCAGCAGTTGGAAGTCCTGCGCCAGAACTACCAGGCTTCAGTCAATTACTACCAGCAGTTCAAGCAGCTTAATTCAGGAAAGGGCATCCTCGCCAACCTGGGCCGGCAATTAAAATCCGCCGAGGACTCACAGCTCCAGCAGGAGAGCCAGGAGCTCTTCAACTCCTACTCGGGCCAGACCGCCACGGACAATTTCTTCCAAACGGTCGACCAGACCATCTATAACAACCTCAAGTACGCGGGCGAGGAGGCGGCCAATGCCATCTCGGACAAGCAGACGGGCGTCTCCATCGCCCAGAGCGCCTCGGGACTCTCTCCCAAGGACGCGGATAATCTCGCCGCCAAGTCCCAGGGCTTGGAGCTGCAGATGCTCGCTCAAATCCACCAGGACGACCTGCGCCTTATCCAGCTCTCCTCGCTGCGGCTCTCAAGCCAGAACCAGAACGACCAGGGCCAAGCGACGATGATCCAGGACATCAGCCGGAGCATCAAGGCGCGCTACCCTGGAGCCGCCACGGGGCAAACGACCCCGGCCTCGGAGGTGCCATGAACCCTGGAGTTTTGGTCGACATCACGCAAATCCCGGCCCAGATGGGGGGACTGGCCTCCGTCACCTCGGCCATCGCCCTGGCCCTCCTGGCCGTGCTCATCCCCTACACGGCGGTCGAGATGAACGTCTCCGCCATGCGCTCCAAGGGCGCGCCGGACTACGGGGCCTTCGTCATACGCCTCGCCATCGTGCTGGCGTGCCTGCTCTCCTACACCTGGCTTTACTCCTTGTTCCTGGATATCGCCCAGGCCCTGTCTTTCGCCGTGTTGAGCGAGCAGGACTGGGGCAGCTTCCTCATCCAGAATCTGAGCGCCCCGGGCTCGTCTGTCCTGTCCTGGATCACGCACCCCTTGAGCTCCATCCAGGCCATCGTGCTCTTCTTCTCAAGCCTGCTGGCGCTGGTGGCCAAGGAGGCCATCGTCATGATTCAGGCCTGCTTCTTGAGCGTCCTCTTCGCCTTCGGACCCATCGCGATCGTCTGCGGGGTGGGAGAGAAAACCCGGGGCGTGCTGCGCGGCTGGCTGGTGAACTCAATCCAGATAGGCCTCTGGAGCTTTTTCCTGCGCTTGGCGGTCAGAGTTTGGCTCACCTTGAGCCCGTCGACCGTCAACGCCGGGGGCGTGGCCGATGATTTCCTCGGCATCCTTACGGTCAACGTGTGTTTCCTCCTGATGGTGCTGGGGACGCCGCTGCTGGCTGCCCGGCTCGTTTCGGGAGAAGGATTGGCCGTCTTCGGCGAGGCGGCCGTGGCCGCGGTGGAAGCCGTCATGATTAAGGGAGCGTTTAGGCCGCTGGGGCAGGCCGTCAAGGGACATGGCAAGGGCTCCAAATACCCGTCAAAGGAAAAGGAAACCAAGGTCCCGCGGCCGCAGCACAGCACCCCGTCGACCGCGACCGCTTCGTACGGGCGCATCTTCGAGCGCCGCAAGCCGGAGCCGCCCGCGCGGGAAGGAAAGGAGCCGCCCCATGCTTAAGTTCCTCTTGCCGCGCAAAAATAGCGCGCCCGAGCCGGAAGCCAAGAAAGACGATGCTCCCATGGCCGCGCCGGCCTACTACGAGGTCTGGGGCGGGCTTGAGAGCGCGAACCGGGCGCTTTGGGTTGGGCTCTGGATTTCATGCACGTTTTCTCTCTTGTCGCTCCTGCTATTAAGAGCCGTCCTGCGCCGGCCTCCCGTGGTCCTCAGCATCGGCGCGGACGGCCAAGTCCGCATCGTGAGCGGCGCGGCCCAGGCATCATCCGCCGAGCCCCAGCCCAGCCGCGCGGAAATAGAGAACTTCGTTTCGCTCTTCGAGCGGTTCTTCACGGAGCTCAACTGCTACACCGTCAACGCGGACTTAAAGCAGGCCTTTTCCATGATGACGCCGGAATTCCGGCAACAGGCGCGGGATGGACTCAACAAAAGCGGCAAGGTGGAGCGGCTTAAAACCCAGAAACTGCATGCCAACCTGGTCATCACCGAGATCACGATCAAGGACGACACGGCCCAGGCTATCGATTGCGAGGTCCAGGGCTACCGGGACATCGCGTCCTACCTGCCGGGCGTCGCCGCGCGGGAAGAGATTTTCCAAGATGACATCGTCCTGGAAAAGGTCCCCAGGAGCGATAAAGCCCCTTACGGATTATTGGTGGAGGATTATGCGGCCACATTCTTCAAAAAGTAATTTTACGGTGATGCCCCTGATTTTCATCGGGGTCAGCGCGGCCTTGGCGGCGGTTTTCTGCCTCCAACCCTCGGCCAAGGGCCAACCCCCGGCTTCGGATGCCGCGCTGGACGGCACGGTGCTTTTTTCCAATCTTCCAAGCCCGCCCACCGCGGCGAACGGCGCACCCGCTATCGCGCAAGTCAAGAAAATGCCTCGGCCAAACGTTAAAAGGAAAGCGGCCCGACATTCCCAACGTAAAAAGGCCGGAGCGCGTCATGGCGCCACGCCGGCGGCCATGAGAACAATTATTTCCAAGAAATTGGTCCCATCAACGAAGGCAGCGTCCGCACCAAGCAATCCTGCGCCGGCGAAGATGACCAACATTCCTCCAGATTCTTGGGCTGACCTGCAGGATTTTCCCTGGCAAGACGTGGAGGATAGGTATGAGGCGGATGAGTCGAGATTCGCTCTAAACGAACAGGCCGCGTCCGGGAACGTATCCCTGGAATTCTTGGGCATTGAAAAGCGGGCGACGTTCTACGTTCTGAAAGTAGCCGTGAATAATGGCTCCGATTCCGATTTCTTCATCGACGGCTTCAGGGTTCTGGACGGGAGCGTCGCTTTGGAGAGCCGCGCGATTTTCCGCGTCCTGGTTGAAGCGGGCAACGCCAGGGAGGGCTACCTGCTCTTCAGGCCGCCGCTAACGGGCAAGTCGGTCAAGGTCGTTCTCAAGGAGGATGGGGGGAAGGGCCGCAGGCTGTCGCTGCCGCTCTCCCTGCCATTTTAAGCCATGAATGGACTCACGATTGGATTGACGCTGTTTCTGATGCTCCCCACTTTGACGCTTAGGGCGCAGTCCGACGCCGGGACAATTGACCCGCTAGTCTTCGCCGCGGCCAAGCAGGACGGCACGCCTAAGGCTTGGCGGGGGATAACGAAGAAAGAGCCGCACAAAACCAACTACTTCCTGCCTACCGGATTCGAATTCTCCGCGCGGCTTGTCAACTCGGTCTTTTCGTACAACGTCGAGTCGCCCGCCATAGCCATGGTGGACCACGAGGTGGACTATTTGAAGCGGGTGGTCATTCCAGCCGGAACCGAGATCATCGGGACCGTCTCGGTCCAGCAGGACCACGACCGTATTTTGGTGACCTTCCACACCATGGTCTTCCCCGCGACGGGAGACGAAATCCAGTTCACCGGCCTTGGGCTCTCCCTCGATGGTTCCCTGGGCATTCGCGGGAAGGTGGAGACCCATAAGGACTCTGAAGTGGCCAACACCGTGCTGCGCTCCTTGGTCTCTGGCACGCAGGACGCGGTGAGCGTGGCCGCCGCCAACCCCATCGCGGCCCAGGCCGTGCAGGGCCTCTCCAACGAGGCCTCCTCCACCCTGGACCAGAACCGCGAGAAGATCACCACCAGCATCTCGGTTCCGGCCGACACACCGCTAAAAATCTATCTGCCCAAAAGAATCGAATACTAAAAAGGAGGCCAACTACATGCCCGAAATTGAAACCCAACAAACCGCGTTGCCGCTTCAAATCGCCGCCGAAGTGGCTAAGATTCTAGCAGGAGCCGGTCTGCCCGTGAATCATCGGCCTATCGAGGAGCCCTGGGTGAACCTTCCCGAGGCTGCGCGGATGCTGGGCTACTCGAGCTCCCGCCTCTACCACATCTACGACCGCCTGGGCCTCGTGCCAAGTCGCACGTCCAAGCGGAAGCTGCGCTTTCGCCGGCAGGAAGTAGAACATCTCCTGATTCTCAGCCGGAACCGCGGCGCCGGGCGCCCTCGCAAAACACGAGCCACGATGTCGGTCGCATCCCACGATGGAACAAAACCGGGCCTTCATCCGTAGATATATGGTGAGAGGCGGGGCATAGGTCGATGCTGGTAACGAAAACCAACGACGTTTTCCATTTCGATTTCACCCATGGCGGCAGGCGCATCCGGCGCGTCGTGACGTGCGCTGAATTAGCGCACTTTCTGGAGGGGGGAGACTTCGCCAATCCGGACGCGAATCTGCCGCCGGGCAAACACCCGATTACTTTCTACGGCTTCGTCGCCGAATATTATCTCCCGATGCACTGCAAGCCCAACAAGAAAGGGGGCACTTCCCGCACGGACAAAATCAGCGCCCGGAGCCTGGCACGGTATTTCGGCGACATGACTCTGCACTCAATCGAGCCCAGGCATTGGGAGGAATACAAAAGCCTGCGGCTTGCCGGAAAGGTCCCGACCCGGTGCGGCCCAATCATGGAGGAGACTCTGCGCCGCAACGACAGACGGGGGCCCAAGGACAGGCCCGCCTCGCCGTGGACGGTTAACCGGGAACTCTCCTGCATGAATCAGATTTTTGTCTACGCCGCCAGGCTCCAATTCGTCAAGGCCAATCCCATGCTGGGGGCCGCGCGGCTTCCCGCCCAGAGCCGGAAGGACTTTTGGCTCAAAAAATCGGAAATCGACCCTTATCTCAACTCGATTCCCCTGCGCCTGTTCAAGGACAACCCGCGCCAGCTTCGGCATCTGGCTGAGTTCCTCATCCTCACGGGCGCGCGCATCGGCGAAGGCCTCTTGTTCAACGAGCGGGACGTGGATCGCGGCCGCGGCGAAATTCGCGTGATCACGTTTAAAAAGAAAAAGGCGCGTGAGAAAGCCTACCGCTACCTATCAATTGAAAGCCTGGGACCGAGATTTTCTTCCCTGCTCAAGGGCATGCGGCCCCACCCTTCCACCGGCTATTACTTTTACGGCGCGAACGGGCGGGGGACCCCGTTACCCTACCAATGGGCCCGCCGCCAACTGGTCAGCGGCGCGCGCAAGGCGGGCCTTAATTGGCTCAGGCCTCACGACATGAGGCACACGTTCGCGATGCACCGCGCCATCGTCATCCGTGATTTCAGGAAGCTCCAGATGGAACTGGGACACGAGGACCCGGTCTCGGTCCAGTCCTACCTCGACAACACGGCCCGGCTCGACCCAAGCGACTCCGTCTTCCATGCCGCCGTCACGGCCCAAGGACCATTTCCGGAACACCCCTTGAAATCTACGGGATGACAGGCTATAATATCGCCATAGCGATAATTTAATCGCTATAGCGATATGACGACCAAAGGGCTGCGAGCATCCATCGGCGAGCGAGTCCGGCGGCTCCGTCAGGAGCGGCGGCTCACCCAGGTCCATCTCGCCGAGGAGCTCTCCATTTCCCAGAACTACCTCTCCGAGCTTGAACGCGGCCAGGGCTCATTCACGGCCGAGCAACTGCTTGAAATCCTCCGTCTCTTCAACGTTTCCGCGGACTATTTCGCGCCTAAAGCCGTCCCGGCGCAAGACCAGATCCAGAATGCCCTTGCCAGAGTTGGAGCCAAACATTTGGCGGAGAACGATCAGACTATTCCCTCGAACAGGCTAAAGACGGCCATAGACGCCATTCGGGAGGCGCTTGTTTCGGCCGACTCATCGCGGCAGGTGGCCGCAATCGCGCCGATTCTAGTCGAGCATGCGGGGAACCTGAGCCTCTCCAAGCTTCATACTGATTTTGCCGAGCTCGGTCTCGAGTTCAGGCTGGGCTGGCTCATTGACAGCGTTTTAGAGGCGCTCAAGCGCGAGGAAGAGTCTAAGAATTTACCGCAGGAATGGCGTCTTAAGTACCGAAAGGCGCGCATTACCATTGATTCCTTTACCGCCAGTTGGCGCAAATACCCCGGCGCGCCTGGGCGCCCATCCGACTACGCGGTCCTCGACCCGGAGATTACAAGCGAAGAGACGCTTCGGGAAGTAAAGGCCCGCCTGTCTCCCATCGCCCGACGCTGGCGCATCATCACCGAGATTAAAGTCGAATATTTTATCCGAGCATTAAGAGCGGCCCGTGGTGCTGATTAAGGAATTCCTAAAGGCAATTGACGCGCGATGGAAGCCTGTCGGCGGGGAGCCCCTTGCCCTGCAAGTTATCGGCTCGGCCGCGCTGATGCTCCAGACCAATTACGATCGCGGCACCAAGGACAGCGACGTGCTAGAATCGAGAAGCGGCCCCGCCCAGATTAAAGAACAGTTTGAGGGGCTCCCCGTCTGTCCGACCACCGTGGACCTGATTTAAGGTAGCCGTTGTCGTTCGAAGAGAGGAAGATATCCGTCGTCGGCCGTTCCTCTTTTCTTTTTGCTTCTTTTTCTTTTCTGTGA